>Ga0207686_10000454_pt1 | contig 27248 bp, 20 predicted proteins | sample KBSM24metaG_FD_184396 | JGI IMG/M metagenome (GOLD analysis project Ga0207686, IMG submission 184396) | Miscanthus rhizosphere microbial communities from Kellogg Biological Station, Michigan, USA - KBS M2-4 metaG (SPAdes) (version 2) | ecosystem: Host-associated > Plants > Roots > Rhizosphere >...
GAAGTGCCAACGGCCACAGAGTCGTCGCCGGCTTAACCAGTGATTCGAAAGATGCATTTAGGAGGAAGTAGCATGAGCAAGTTCACGCATTTGAGCATGCTGACCGCGCTAGGTGCGGTCGTCGTGGCAGGCTCGGTGGCGGCGGCGCCGGTCACCCTGCGGGCTTCCCATCAATTCCCCGGCGGCAAGGGCGATGTGCGCGACGAAATGGTGCAGATCATCGCGCGCGATGCCAAGGCGGCCGGCGTCGACCTCGACGTGCAGGTCTATCCCGGCGCATCGCTGTTCAAGCCGAACGAGCAATGGAACGCGATGGTCAACGGCCAGCTCGACATCTCGTCGTTTCCGCTCGATTACGCCAGCGGCAAGGTGCGCGAATTCGGGGCCACGCTGATGCCTGGGCTGGTGCGTAACCACGAGCGGGCTGCGCGGCTGGGCAACTCCAAGTTCATGAAGGACATCCGCGCCAAGATCGAGAGCAACGGCGTCATCGTGCTGTCGGATGCGTGGCTGGCCGGTGCCGTCGCTTCCAAAAAAGCGTGCATACGCACACCGGATGACATCAAGGGACAGAAAATCCGCTCGGCGGGGCCGACGTTCGCCGCGATGTGGCAGGCGGCCGGCGCGTCGATCGTGTCGATTCCCAGCAACGAGGTCTACAACGCGCTGCAGACCGGGGTCGCCGAAGCTACCGACACCAGCACCGGCAGCTTCGTCTCGTTCCGGATCTACGAACAGGTCAAATGCATCACCGCACCGGGCGAGAACGCCTTGTGGTTCATGTACGAGCCGGTGCTGATGTCGAAGAAGAGCTTTGATCGCCTGGACAAGAAGCAGCAGGACGTGCTGCTCAAGGCGGGCAAGAAGGCGCAGGACTACTTCGCCAAAGAGGCCAAGGGCCTCGACGATGAGATGATCAAGGCTTTCAAGGACCACAAGGTGGAAGTCGTCACGCTGACGTCCGCCGAATACGATGCCTGGATCAACATCGCGAAGCAGAGCTCGTATGCGGAATTCGCCAAGGAAGTTCCAGACGGCAAGCAGTTGATCGACGACGCGCTGAGCGTCAAATAACGACCTGACGCTCAGCCGGCGGGATCCGCATGCATCCTGGCGACCCGCTTCGTCCACGCAGCATCGTCGCTCGCGGCAACGCGATCGATCGTTTCGTCCGGCGGGTCAGGCGTATCTCGACCCTTTGCGGCTTCGTCGCCGCGGCGCTGATCGCCGCCGGCGTCGTCGTCGTCTGCGAGATGGTGTTCGTGCGCTACGTGCTCAACATGAACACCATCTGGCAGACCGATTTCGTCACCTACTGCCTGATCGCCGCAACCTTCGTCGGCAGTCCGTTCGTGCTGATGACCCGCGGCCACGTCAACGTCGATGTGCTGCCGCATTACGCGGGCCCGGGCGCCCGCCGGTGGCTGGCAATTTTCGCTTCCGCGCTGACGATCGGCTTTTGTGTCGTGATCGCAGTGCTGACGTTCGCGTTCTGGAAGGAAGCCTGGGACAACAAGTGGGTCTCCGATACGATGTGGCGCGCGCGGCTGTGGATTCCGTACGCGGCCATGCCGATCGGGCTGGGCCTGCTTACCTTGCAAAGCGTCGCGGACCTTCTGGCACTGCTGACCGGACGCGAGCCTCCGTTCGGGATCACCAAAGAGCGCACTGCATGAGCCCCGGCACGCAGGGCACTCTGGTGCTTCTCGTCACGCTGGTCGTGCTGCTGTCCGGGGCGCCCGTCGCGTTCGGGCTCGGTGCAATATCGATCGCGTTCGTTCTCTTTTTCCAGGGATTCGACGCGCTGCACGTCGTCGCCGAAACCTTCTACGCCGGTCTGAACGACTTCACGCTGGTGTCGATCCCGATGTTCGTGATGATGGGCGCCGCGATCGGCTCGTCGCCGGCCGGCAAGGACTTGTACGAGGCGCTCGACCGCTGGCTCTATCGATTGCCGGGAGGCCTGGTCATTTCGAATCTCGGCGCCTGCGCACTGTTCGCGGCACTGACCGGCTCGTCGCCGGCCTGCTGCGCGGCGATCGGAAAGATGGGCATCCCGGAAATGCGCAGCCGCGGCTATCCCGACGACATCGCGACCGGATCGATCTGCGCCGGCGGCACGCTGGGCATCCTGATTCCGCCGTCGATCACCTTCATCCTCTACGGCATCGCGACCGAGACATCGATCGGCCGGCTGTTCCTGGCCGGTGTCCTGCCCGGGATCATGCTCACCGGGCTGTTCATGCTGTGGACGCTGTTCATCATCTGGAAGCGCGGCTTCCGCGCCCATGCGCCCGATTTCCGCTACACGTGGAAGCAGAAATTCGGATCGATTCCGAAGGTCGCGCCGTTTCTGGCCATCGTCATCGGCGTCATGTACGTCCTTTACGGCGGCGTTGCGACGCCGTCGGAAGCGGCCGGTGTCGGCGCGGCGCTGTGCGTCGTGATGGCCATGGTCATCTACCGGATGTGGCGGCCCCGGCAATGGTGGAAGATCCTGCGCGACACGACGCGCGAGTCGGTGATGATCCTCATGATCATCGCCGCTGCCGTGCTTTTCGGCTACATGCTCACGTCGCTGTACCTGACCCAGACGCTGGCGCAAGGCATTGCCGACATGCACGTCAACCGCTGGGTGCTGATGGGCATGATCAACGTGTTCCTGCTGGTTTGCGGATTTTTCATTCCGCCCGCGGCGATCATCCTGATGACAGCTCCTATTCTCTACCCGATCATCAAGGCAGCCGGCTTCGACCCGGTCTGGTTCGGCGTCATCCTGACGATCAATATGGAGATCGGGCTGATTCACCCTCCGGTCGGGCTCAACATCTACATCGTCAGCGCGATCGCGCCGGACGTGCCGGTGACGCGCATCATGTGGGGAACGATCCCGTATGTGCTCTGCATGATGCTGCAGATCGTGTTGCTGTGCATTTTCCCGGAAATCGCCACCTGGCTGCCCGACCACCTGATGGGCGCCGTGCACTGAACCCGCCGTGCACGAATCCCGCCGTGCACTAAGCCTCTTGCTAGCGGCGTGCGATATCGAACAGCAGCGCAACCTGTTCGGCGCGATCTGCAAGCAGCGCGGCGGCGCCATCCAGACATTGCTCGAGGCTTGCCGGGCCGGACGGCAGTGAAAAACAGCCGGCGAAGTGTCGGCCCAGGTCGGGCAAAGCCGAGCGGTCGATGCTTCCCGAGATCAAGGTCGCCGGAACCTGCCGCGCCGCCGCGCGCCTGGCCACGATCAGCGGAGTCTTGCCCAGCGCGGTCTGCGCGTCGCTCTTGCCTTCGCCTGTGATTGCCCACTCGGCGCCGTCGAGCGCGGCGTCGAGTCCGATCAGGTCGGCGACGACCTCCGCACCCGAGCGCATCTCGCCGCCGATCAACTGCAGCGCGAAGCCGAGGCCGCCGGCGGCGCCGGCGCCGGGCTTGTCCTGCGCACGCCGGTCGAGCGCACGCTCGGTCAGCGAAGCGAAGTTCGCGATGCGGCTGTCGATCTCGGCGATGCGTTCGCGCCGCACGCCTTTCTGCGGGCCGAAGATCGCGGTTGCGCCCCGCTCGCCGGTCAGCGGATTGTTGACGTCCGACATCACGATGATCCGGGCCTCGGCAAGCCGCGGGTCGAGGCCGCTCGCATCGACGGCCGCGAGCGCGGCGAGACCGGCGGGCGTCGGCTCGATCGCACGGCCGCGCGCGTCGGTGAGCGAGAGCCCGAGCGCCGCGAGCAGCCCGGCCCCGCCGTCATTGGTGCTGCTGCCACCCAGGCCGATCATGAAGCTGCGAACTCCGGCATCGAGGCGCTTGCGTATCATTTCGCCGACGCCCAGGGTCGTGCGATGTTCGACGTCGACGGCGGCGACGGCAGGATCGGTCAGGCCCACGACTTGCGCGACTTCGAGCACGGCGGTAACGGGCTCGCCTAGCGTTCCATAAGCGACGGCCAGCGGCTTGCCCGAGACATCGCTGATGCGATCGGTCAATCGCTGTCCGCCGCGCGAGAGTACGGCGTCGAGCGTGCCTTCGCCGCCATCGGCCATCGGACAAATACGAAGATCGGCATCCGGCCAGACGCGGCGCAAGCCTTCGGCGATTGCCGCCGCGGCGTCCGATGCCGACAACGATCCCTTGAACGAGTCCGGGGCGAGCACAACGGCGGGCGAGCGTCGCGGCATGGGTTGCGGGTATGATCGATCGATGCGGTTGCGATGCAATGGTAGCAGGCGATCGGAAACATGATCATGGCGATCCGCGCGACATCGCGCTTCGGCATCGCGTTATGCGTTTGCGGCGTGCTGTCCGACGCGTGCGCGGCTGGCGCCGACTACGCTCGCGAGGACCGTCTCGTCGCGGAAATCGTGCCGGCGATCGTCGTCGGTGACCCCGTCTACCTGGCGACGTCGCGACGGCCGAGCGTGCTGGCGATATTGACGACGCCGGAAGCCCGGCCTGCCGGCGGCGTGATAATCGTCCACGGGCTGGGTGTGCACGCCGATTGGGGATTGATCAACGGGCTGCGCACCGATCTTTCCGAAGCCGGCATCGCCACGCTGTCGGTGCAGATGCCTGTGCTCGCGACCGTCGCTTCGCGCGCCGACTACGTGGCGCTCTATCCGGAGGCCGGCGAGCGCATCGCGGCAGCAATCGCGTTTCTCCATGATCGTGGCGTTGGGAAAATCGCCATCGTCGCGCACAGCCTCGGCGCGGTCATGGCCGACAAGTATCTCGTCTCTTCAGGCGGGAGCGGCGTCGCCGCTTTTGTGCCGATCGGCATGCAGGGTGACTTCGCAGCGGTGCCGCGGCAACCGGTGCTCGATGTCATCGCGCAAAACGACTTGCCGGAGGTTATCGATGTCGCGCCTGTCCGCGCGAATGGCCTGCCGCGGGACGCCTGCTCGCGGCAGATCACGATTCCCGGGACCGATCACTTCATGGCGAATCGGCGCAAGGAGCTGGCGCAGGACATCGGGACATTCCTCGCGCGTGTGTTCGACGCGCGCTGCTGACGCGGACCGCGCTCTAATCGCGATGCGTGGCCCGCCTCAGACGATCGCCGATGGCGACCCAGTCGGGTCCGTCGGGCGGCGCTTCGATCCAGATCTCGTCGGCCTCGCGCGCGTCCAGTGCGCGCAGGTTCGCGTAGAGCTGCTGTGCATAGCGCGCGCTCTCGCCCGGGGCATCGAACCATGCGCCCTCGAACTCCGGAGGTTGCGCGACCGAATGAGCGAGGACCGAAATATGCGCGTTCGATCCGCCGAGCCCGGCGAGCGCTGAAAGCAGCTCACTGCGCGGTAGCAGCTTTGAAGGCGTGCGCGGCGCGTAGTGCGACGCGAGCGTCCCCGGGGCGCGAGTCGCGCCGGGCCCGGCCGAGCGCGGTGGGGTGCCGAGGACGCGCGCGAGCTCGCCACTGGTGATCGATCCGGGACGCAGCACGACGGGATTGTCGCTGCTGAAATCGACGATCGTCGATTCGATGCCGTGACGCGATGGGCCGCCGTCGAGGATCAGCGCGATCGTGTCGCCGAATTCCTCGGCGACATGCCTGGCGGTCGTTGCGCTGATCCGTCCGAAGCGGTTCGCCGAGGGCGCGGCGATGCCGTCGCAGCCGAGCGCGGCGAGTTCTGCGAGCAGCGCATGCGCTATCGGCTGCGCCGGCACACGCAGGCCCACGCTCGCCTGTCCGCCGGTCAGTGCATCGGGGACGCTATCGGCGCGCGGCAGGATCATCGTCAGCGGTCCGGGCCAGAACGCCTTGGCCAGCGCTTTGGCACCGGCCGGGACCGTTTTAGCCCAGCGCGGCAGCGCGTCGGCGTCGGCGAGATGAACGATCACCGGATGCTCGGCGGGTCTGCCCTTCGTAGTGAACAGGAGTGCGATCGCCGCGGCGTCGCGCGCGTTCGCGCCCAGCCCGTAGACGGTCTCGGTCGGAAATGCGACGAGCTCGCCCGCCGCTAGCGCGCTCGCGGCGCGGGCGATGTTTTCGGCGGTGGCGGGCACGATCATCGAAGCCCTTTCCTCAAGATGGATGCTGCGGTCGCCCCGGCAAATTTGTTAGAATTCGACTCTTTGCGTCGCGCGCACAAGCCGCCGCTATCCGCGGGTCCATCCAGCAGGGAGCAGTAATGAACGAGTTTCTGTTTACGTCGGAGTCGGTGTCCGAGGGCCACCCGGACAAGGTGGCCGACCAGATTTCCGACGCGGTCCTCGATGCGATTCTAACGCTGGACCCGCACGGGCGGGTAGCCGCGGAAACGCTGGTCTCGACCGGACTGGTGGTGATGACCGGCGAGATCACGACTGACCATAAGCACGACTACGCGCGCATCGCTCGCGACACGATCCATCGCATCGGCTACACCGATCCCGAGTTGCGCTTCGATGCCCAAGGCTGCGCGGTGATGGTGTGCTACGGCCGTCAGTCGCCCGACATTGCGCGCGGCGTCGACCGCACGTCGGACGAATACATGAACCAGGGGGCGGGCGACCAGGGCCTGATGTTCGGCTATGCATGCGACGAGACGCCGGCGCTGATGCCGTTCCCGATCTATTACGCGCATCGCCTGGTGCAGAGGCAGAGCGAAGTTCGCCGCGACGGACGGCTGCCATGGCTTCGGCCCGACGCGAAATCGCAGGTGACGGTGCGCTACACCGGCGGCAAGCCGACCAGCATCGACACCGTCGTGCTGTCGACGCAGCATCATCCCGAGATGAATCATAAGCAGGAGCAACTCGCCGAAGCCGTCATCGAGGAGATCATCAAGCCGGTCCTGCCGGCGGAGATGCTGGGCAAGACACGGTTTCTGGTCAATCCGACCGGTCGCTTCGAGATCGGCGGCCCGCACGGCGACGCCGGCCTGACCGGACGCAAGATCATTGTCGATACCTATGGCGGCGCGGCACCGCATGGCGGCGGCGCATTTTCAGGCAAGGATCCCTCGAAGGTCGACCGCTCGGCCGCGTACGCCGCGCGCTATGTGGCCAAGAACATCGTCGCGTCCGGCATCGCGCGGCAATGCCAGGTGCAACTCTCGTACGCGATCGGCGTCGCCAAGCCGATCAACGTCACCGTCTACACCGAGGGAACGGGCAAGATTCCGGACGAGAAGATCGCTGCGCTAGTGACCGACAATTTCGACTTGCGACCGAAGGGCATCATCCAGATGCTCGACCTCTTGCGGCCGATTTACCTGAAGACCGCCGCCTACGGCCACTTCGGGCGCGACGAGCCGGAATTCACCTGGGAAAACATCGATCGCGCCGACGCGCTTCGCGCGGCGGCGGGCTTGTAGCGATCGGTGTTTCGGCGCAGGGTGCGCCCGCCAGCGGCGCGCGCGGCCGGAGCCAGTCTGCCCAAGCGCGGATGCATTGCGCGCGGCGGCGGGCTTGTAGTTCCGGGTCAGGGCAAGGGGATGAATTCCGTTTCGTCGGGCACCGGCGGGTAAGCCTGCTCGCGCCAGCGCGCGCTTGCGGTGTCGATCAGTTCCTTGGAGCTGGCGACGAAGTTCCACCAGATGAGGCGCGCGCCGTCCATTTTCGCGCCGCCGAGCACGACCAGCCGCGACGCTGACTTGGCTTCGATGCGCGCGGTCAGCTCCGGCGCGAGCACCGCAAGGTGTCCGACCGGCGCCGTCACGTTGCCGACCTCAACGTTGCCGTCGATCACATACACGCCGCGCTCCTCGTGCTCCGGCGGCAAATCGATGCCTGCGCCGGCCGCAAGGTCGATCGCCAGATAAATCATCGGGGAAAACGTCGGTGTCGGCGCACGCCGGCCGAATGCCGTGCCGGCGAGCAGTCGCATCATCACGCCGGGCTGCTCGATTTCCGGAAGCGACGCCCTGGGATGATGGCTGAATGAAGGCTCGACCTGCTCGTGCGATTTCGGCAGTGCGACCCACGTCTGCAGTCCGTGCAGCCGGTGGCCCGCGGCACGGTCCGTGGGGCCTGTGCGCTCCGAGTGCACTATGCCTTGCCCTGCAGTCATCCAGTTGACGTCGCCCGGAACGATCGCCTGCACGTTGCCCAGACTGTCGCGGTGGACCTGTCCGCCTTCAAAAAGGTAGGTGACCGTGGCGAGCCCGATGTGCGGATGCGGCCGCACATCGATGCCTCGTCCCGGCGGGAATTGCACCGGTCCGAAATGATCGAAAAAAATAAACGGTCCGACCATCTGGGTCGGAAAGGCCGGCAGCAGTCGCTGCACCAGAAGGCCGCCAATGTCGCGCGTATTCGGCTTGAGGAGAGTGGCTATCGGGGCAGGCATGATGCGTCTCGGTACTGCGCCGCATTGTATCGCTTCGAGGCTCGCGCTAAAGCGCGCCACACCGCAGTGACTTGACGGCGAAGCGGCCCGGATCGATCGCATCGAGCAGCGCGTGCGACAGCGGCGCGGGCTCGGCATCGAGCTCGCTCGCCAGCGCCTCCGCCGCCAGCGCTGACCACGACAGGCCGCGCGAGGCAAAGGCGAATGCGCCGTACAGGCCACGCACGCGCGGCAGATCGGCAAGATGGGCGCCGGCGAGCGCGGCCTGGTCGGCGCGGGCGCGATCGATGTCGACGATCGCGCCGACCATCGGCAGGCGGTCGGCCATGACGCAGCGGAAACCAACGCCGCCGTCGAGCGTTGCCGCGTCGATGCCGGCGGCGCTGCCGGGCAGCATGTGTTCGGCGCGGGCGAGGTTGACGGCGTGGCTCACGGCGTTTGCGCACCGATCGTCGTCGTCGAGATCGTAAGTCGCGCCCGCGACGGCGATCCCGTCGACCGCCGGCAACACATAGCCATCGCCGCCGACGACGACGCGGGGCGCCGCGAACGGCGGCGCGCGCAAATAGCTTTGCTGGCCGCGTATTCGCCGCAGCGGAGCGCCGCCCAGGTCGACCAGCCGGGCCGCGTCGCAGGCATTGGCCAGGACGACGACCGGCGCGGCGGCGATCTTCGCACCCGAGGCGTCGCGCGCTGCCCAGCCATCACCCTCGCGCTGCAGGCTTGCGACATTGCGGTCGAGGTGTAGAACCGCCGCAGGTCTGCCGCCAGCAGACCGCGCAGCGCGGCCGAGCTGGGCGTCGACGATCGCTGCCGGGCGCACGAATCCCGCCATTGGAAACCACCAGCCGCCGATCGCTGTGCGACGACCGGCGAGCGCGGTAGCATCGGCGCAGGTCACATGCAATGCATAGTCGACCGGATGCGCCAGGGCAACGGCAGTGTCGGCGACTCGCGCCTCGTTCTCCGCGCCGTCGGCCAGTTGCAGCACTCCGCAACGCTGCCACGGCGGGATCGCGCCGGCGTCGAGCGTGCCGGCCCATGTCCGCAGTGCATAGAGGAACCCGGCGCGGGTGAAGCGCGAGAGCAGATTGTCGTCGCGCGAAACGTGCGGCTGGAACACGCCGGCGCGCAATGCGGACGCGGCGCCGGAAGACGCGCTGCCGCGTTCGACGAGATCGATGCGCCAGCCGCGCGCGGCGAGGCGGGAGGCGACTGCGGCGCCCGACAGGCCCACCCCGACGACGATCGCGTGGCGCTCCGGCCACGACGGCAGGACTCTCGGTCGCCGCACCGGCCAGCGCGGCGCGTAACGCCCGGCGAGCATGTCGCGCTTGCGCCCGAAGCCGGCGCATTTTTCGACGGCGAATCCGGCTGCGATCAAGCCGTCGCGCACGATGCCCGCCGCACTGTAGGTCGCCACCGTCGCGCCGGGCGCGGCGAGCCGCGCCAGCGCTTTCAACAGCGGCGCCGACCACATCGCCGGATTGCGGTCCGGCGCGAACCCATCGAGATAAAAGGCGTCGGCGGCGAGGCTCAAGGCCCGCACCGCTTCGATCGCCTCGTCGAAGACGAGCGTCAGCGTGACCTGGTCATCGTCGAAATGCAGCCGGTGCATGCCAGGCACCAGCGGGGGCCATGCGGCGCGCAGTTGTGACGACAGCACCGCCCATTCCGGATGACGCCCGTGCAAAGTCGCAAGATCGGCTCGGTCAAACGGCCAGCGTTCAATCGACACGAAATGCAGGCGCGAGCAGCGGTGCGGATCGTCGCGCCAGGCCTGCCAGGTCGCCAGAAAATTGACGCCCACGCCGAACCCGGTCTCGACAATGGTGAACGTGCGCGCGCCGGCCCAGCGCGCCGGCAGATCGTTGCCGCGCAGGAACACATGGTGCGCCTGGCCCGCCGCCGAGTCGGCGCTATGGTAAACGTCGGAGAACTGCGGCGCGAATGGATTACCGCTCTCATCGAAGGCGAGCGTCGCCGGCACGATGCGCTGCACCGGCCGCTCGGCTTTCATCGCCGCGCCGCAGCCGACATTTGCGGTGCTTGCGAGTCGCGGCGAGTTCGGTAGACTAAAGACCGATGCGCTTTGCCTATTTCGACAAGCTCTCCCGAACCCGCCAACGAATCTACCTGCGCAGCGATGCGATCGAATCGCTCGGTTTGCCGCCGGGCATCGAGCTCGGCGGCGTCGTCGCGCGGATAGCCGCGGGTCTGCGCGCCGAAGAGCGCACTGCGGTTCAAGCCGGCTGTCAGGCGCTGATCAGCGCGCTGGCGCGTGGCTATCACGTGCCGCCGGTTCGTGTCCGCGTGCTGGCGCGCCGCCCGGCCGACGGCTACGGCGAGCTCCATGGGCTGTACGAGCCCGAGGACGAGGGGGAGACCGCGCGCATCACCGTGTGGATGCGCACCGCGCAGAAAAAGCAGGTCGTGGCATTCAAGACATTCCTGCGCACGCTGATCCACGAGCTCTGCCATCATCTCGACTATGAACTGTTTGCGCTCGAAGAGACCTTCCACACCGAGGGATTCTACAAGCGCGAGTCGAGCCTCGCCGGCGCGCTGCTGGAGCAGTTTGGCGCGCAGGCGAGTCCGCCGGGTCCATAGCCCTGCTGCGTCTAGCTCGGCGGCAATTGTGCCGCGTCCCAGCCTCCACCCAGCGCCTTGATCAGCGTGACGCTCGCCGTCAACCGGCGACCGAGGATCGTCAGCGCCGTGCGCTGGTTCGACAGCGCCACTGCCTGCGCGACGACGACCGCGAGATAGTTCGCCGTGCCGGCGCGATACTGGTTGAGCGTGATCGTCAGCGATTCGCGCGCCGATTTCACCGCCTCGTCCTGGACCGCGGCCTCCTGTTCGAGAATGCGTAGGGCCGCCAGATTGTCTTCGACCTCCTGAAACCCGGCGAGGACCGTCTGCCGATAATTGGCGACATTCTCGTCGTAGGTCGCCATCGCCTGCGCCGTCTGTGCGCGGCGCAATCCCGCATCGAATATCGTCGCCGCGAGCGCCGGACCGAGCGACCAGTAGCGGCTGGGCAAGGTAAACAGCTGCGACAGCACCGAGCTCTGGAAGCCGCCGGTCGCCGATAAGGTCAGCGACGGGAAGAACGCGGCTTCGGCGACGCCAACCTGCGCGTTCGCCGCGGCCGTGCGACGCTCGGCCGCCGCGATATCCGGCCGTCGCTCGAGGAGCTCCGAAGGCAGGCCGAGGGGAATCGGCGGAAAAGTCGTGGCGACGGGCTCCGGAGCGATCGAGAAATTCGCTGGAGCCTTCCCGAGCAGCACGGCGATCGCATGTTCGAGCTGCGCGCGCTGCACGCCGGCATCGAGCGCCTGCGCCTGCGTCGACTTGAGCTGCGTCTCGGCCTGCGCGACGTCGGCGCGGGCAGCGACACCGACCGCATACTGGTTGCGAGTCAGCTGCAGCGATTTCTGATAGGCGTCGACCGTTTCGGTGAGCAGACGAATCTCGGCGTCCTGCGCGCGCAGCAGGAAATAGTCTTCGGCGAGCTGTGCCTGCGCCGACAGCTTGGCCGCTTCCAGGTCGGCCACGCTTGCCTGCGCCGTCGCTTCGCCTGCCTCGACGGTCCTGCGCACGCGGCCCCACAGGTCGATCTCCCAGTTGACGTCGAGCGAGACGTTGTAGCTGTTGCGCACCGCTCCACCCACGCCGCCGCCGCTGACGTCGTTGCTGCCGCCGATGGTGGCGCGGCCGCCGCCACGGGTCGCGCTGGCGTTCGCGGTCACGATCGGAAAATAGGCCGCCTGCGCTTGCTGCGTCAGCGCTCGCGCTTCGCGAACGCGCGCTTCCGCCGCCTTGATCGTCTGGTTGCTCACTTCGACCTGCCCGAGCAGCGCATCGAGCTGCGGATCGTTGAAGACTGTCCACCAGGGACCGCGAGGCTCGGTCTCGCGTGGTTGCGCCGTCTTCCAGCCCTGCGCTTCCTTGTACGCCGCGGGCGCCTCGGTCTCGGGCCGCGCGTAGTCCGGGCCGAGCGTGCAGCCGAAAAGCAGCGTCGCCGCGCCGGCGATGATCGCGGCGACGAGGCTTACGCGGGATTCGGAGAGCTTGTGCATCGTTGGCACCGTCCTCATCACTCGGCGGCCGCCGCGGCGGGACTCGCCGCCGGATGTCGGCGCTGCCGCAGCCGGCGGGTCCACAGGCTGAAACGGTCGAGATAGAGATACACGACCGGCGTCGTGTACAAGGTCAGCATCTGGCTGACGATCAGTCCGCCGACGATCGAGATGCCCAGCGGCCGGCGCAGCTCCGCGCCATCGCCATTGCCCAGTGCGAGCGGTATCGCGGCAAGCAGCGCGGCCATCGTCGTCATCATGATCGGACGGAAGCGCAGCAGGCAGGCCTCGAATATGGCGTCGTGCGAGTTCTTGCCCCGGTGGCGCTCTGCATCGAGCGCGAAGTCGATCATCATGATGGCGTTCTTCTTGACGATGCCGATCAGCAATATGACGCCGATCAGCGCGATGACGCTGAACTCGGTCTTGAACAGCAGCAGCGCGAGCAGCGCCCCGACGCCGGCAGACGGCAGCGTGGACAGGATCGTGAGCGGGTGCACGTAGCTTTCATAAAGGATGCCCAGCACGATATAGACGGTCAGCAAGGCAGCCAGGATCAGCCAGGGCTGGCTGTTCAGAGAAGCCTGGAACGCCTGTGCGGTTCCCTGGAAGCTGCCGCGTATCGTCGCTGGGACCCCGAGCTCGGCGAGTGCCCTGTCGATGGCGATCGTCGCCTGGCCCAGCGACGTTCCCTCGGGGAGATTGAACGAGATTGTCGAAGCGACGAACTGCGACTGGTGGTTCACGCCCAGCGCGGTGTTGGTCGGGGCGTAGTGAGCGATCGCCGACAGCGGCACTTGGGCGCCCTTCGCGACACTGATGTACACGTCGTCGAGCGCGCCTGGGGACTGCCAGTATTCGGGCGCCGCCTCCATAACGACGTGGTACTGGTTGAGCGCCGAATAGATCGTCGATACCTGTCGCTGGCCGAACGCGTCGTTCAGGGTGGTGTCGACAAGCCTCGGCGAGACCCCGAGCCGCGCCGCAGCGTCGCGATCGATCACCAGCGAAGTCTGCAGCCCCTTGTCCTGCTGGTCGGTATTGACGTCGACCAGTTGCGGCAGGCGTGACAGCGCCGCGCGTATGCGCGGCTCCCAGGTCCGCAGCTCATCCAGGTCGTCCGCCTGCAGCGTGTACTGGTAGGTCGCATTCGCCTGCCTGCCCCCGACGCGGATGTCCTGCACCGGGTTGAGAAACAGGTTCGCGCCGGGCTCGTTGGCGAGCTTGATGCGCAAGCGCGCGATGATCTTGTCGGCCGACTCCTTGCGCTCGGCCAGCGGCTTCAACTGGACGAACATCCTGCCCGTGTTGCGCTGCGCGCCGCCGGTGAACGCGACGACGTTTTCGACCGCCGGATCGGCGCGCACGATATCTATGAAGCCGGCGAGCTTTGGCTGCATCGCCTGGAACGAGATGCTCTGGTCGGCCTGGATAAAGCCGATCAGGCGGCCGGTGTCTTGGGTCGGAAAGAAGCCCTTCGGAATGATCACGTACAGGTAGACGTTCAGGCAGACGACCGCCAGCAGGATCAGCATCATCAGGACCCCGTGCGTCAGCACCCAGGCGAGGCTCTTCTCGTAGCCGCGGCGCAGCCCCTCGAAACCCCGTTCGCTCCAGTCGTACAGCCGACCGTGCCGCCGCTCGCTCGCCGGAAGCAGCAGCCGCGAACACATCATCGGTGTCATCGTCAGCGACAGCGCCAGAGAAATCAGGATCGCCACCGACAGCGTCACGGCGAACTCGCGGAAATAGCGGCCGACGATGCCGCCCATCAACAAAATGGGTATGAACACCGCGATCAGCGACAGGCTCATCGACAGGACGGTGAAACCGACTTCGCGCGCACCTTTCAGCGCGGCCTGGAATGGCGCGACCCCGCGCTCGATGTGCCGCGAGACGTTTTCCAGGACGACGATCGCATCGTCGACCACGAAGCCGGTGGCGATGGTTAGCGCCATCAGCGAAAGGTTGTTCAGGCTGAAACCAAAAAGGTACATCGCCGCGAAAGTCGCGACCAGCGACACCGGCACTGCAACGCTCGGGATCAGCGTCGCCCGCCAATGGCGCAAAAAAACGAACACGACGATCACTACCAGGCATACCGCGACGATCAGCGTGCGCTCGACGTCGCGCAGCGACGCTCGTATCGTCGTCGTACGCTCCATCACGACGTCGAGCTTGATCGCACTCGGGATCGAGGCGCGGATCTGGGGCAGCATTTCGGTCACGCTGTCGACCGTCTCGATGATGTTCGCGTTCGGCTGCCGGCTGATGATGATCAGCACCGAAGGCTTGCCGTTCGACGATCCGGCGTTACGCAGGTCCTGCACCGAGTCGACCACCTGGCCGAGGTCGGTGAGCCGGACCGCGGCGCCGTTGCGGTAGGCAACGATCAGCGGCAGATAGTCGACGGCTTTTTTCGCCTGGTCGTTCGCCTGAATCTGCCAATGGCGATCGCCACCCTCGAGCGATCCCTTCGGGCGGTTGGCATTGGTCGCGGCGAGCACCGTGCGCACGTCCTCGAAGCCGATGCCGTACTTGTTGAGCTTCGGCGGATCGAGCTCGACCCGCACCGCCGGGAGTGAGCTGCCGCCGACCTGAACGTCTCCGACGCCGGACAATTGCGAGAGCTTCTGCGCAATGATCGTCGAGCCGGCGTCGTACATCTGCCCCTGGGTCATCGTGTCGGACGTCAGCGCCAGGATCATGATCGGTGCGTCGGCCGGATTGACCTTGCGATAGGTCGGATTGCCCGGGAGCCCGGTCGGCAAGAGGCTGCGCGCCGCGTTGAGCGCGGCCTGGACGTCGCGCGCTGCGCCATCGATGTCGCGTGAAAGCTCGAATTGCAGGGTGACACGCGACGAACCCAGCGAGCTGTTCGACGTCATCTCGGTCACGCCGGCGATGCGGCCGAGCGAGCGCTCGAGCGGTGTGGCGACGGTCGCGGCCATCGTTTCCGGGCTCGCGCCCGGCAGCGACGCCGACACCGAGATCGTCGGAAAGTCGACTTGCGGAAGCGGCGAAACCGGCAGCAGGCGAAACGCCGCGACGCCGGCGAGCGCCAAGCCGATCGTCAGCAGCGTCGTCGCGACCGGCCGCGCGATGAAGGGCGCCGACAGGTTGACCTGTCCGGGCGGCGCGACGGATTCGTCGTCGGCCATTTCAATCGCCAGCCCGAGGCGCCGGCTCGGCTCCGGCCTTCCGGCCGCCGCGCCCTTCGACGCGGCGAGCGAGGCGGTCGAACGCGAGGTAGATGACCGGCGTGGTGAACAAGGTCAGCATCTGGCTGACGACCAGTCCGCCAACCATCGTGATACCCAGCGGATGGCGCAATTCGGAGCCCACGCCCCAGCCCAGCATCAGCGGCAGCGCGGCGAGCAGCGCCGCCATCGTGGTCATCATGATCGGGCGAAAGCGCAGCAGGCACGCCTGGTAAATCGCCTCGCGGGGCGGCTTGCCATCCTTGCGCTCGGCGTCGAGCGCAAAGTCGATCATCATGATCGCGTTTTTCTTGACGATGCCGATCAGAAGCACGATGCCGATGATGGCGATGACGTCGAGATCCTTGCCGAAGATCATCAAGCCCAGCAGCGCGCCGACGCCGGCGGAAGGCAGCGTCGACAGGATCGTGATCGGATGGATGTAGCTTTCGTACAGCACGCCCAGCACGATGTACATCGTGACTATCGCGGCGAGGATCAGCCAGAGCTCGTTGGCCAGCGAGCCGCGAAATGCCGCGGCGGCGCCCTGAAAACGCAATTGCGCGCTGGCCGGCAGCCCGAGCTCCTGCTGCGCTTTCTGGATTTCCTCGACAGCGTTGCCGAGCGACGCTCCGGGCGCGAGGTTGAACGAGATTGTCGCTGCCGGAAACTGGCCGATGTGAGTGACGACTAGCGCCGTCGCGTGCTCGCTGATCCGCGCGATCGACGTCAGCGGCACCTGTTGCGGGGATTGCTGGCTCGCGCCGGCTTGACTGGCGCCCGCGCCCGGCGCGGCCAGCGACGCCGAGGCGTTGGCCCCGACCGACGCCGGCGCCGACGAGACATTGCCGACCGGGACATAGATCTGCGACAGCGCTTCCGGGCCGAGCTGGAACTCGGGCTTTACTTCCAGCACGACGCGGTACTGGTTCGTCTGGGTGAATATCGTCGACACCAATCGCTGTCCGAACGCGTTGTACAGCGCGTTGTCGATCGCGGCCGGAGTAATCCCGTAGCGGCTCGCCGTCGCGCGGTCGATGTCCACATAAGCCTGCAGGCCGCCGTCCTGCAGGTCGCTGGCAACGTCGGCCAGCTGCGGAATCCGACGCAGACGCTCGACGACGCGCGGAACCCAGACGCTCAATTCGTCCGGGTTCGTGTCCTCGATCGTGAACTGGTATTGCGTCCGGCTGACCCGGTCCTCGATCGTCAGATCCTGCACCGGCTGCATGTACAGCGCGATGCCTTCGACGCTGGCGACACGCGCTTGCAGATCGCGGATCACGTCGGTGGCGCGCCCGTGCCGCTGCGAGAGCGGCTTCAGGTTGATCAGCATCCGGCCGCTGTTCAAGGTCGCGTTGGTTCCGTCGACGCCGATGAACGACGACAGGCTCTCGACCGCGGGGTCCTGCAGGATCACGGCGGCGAGTGCCTGCTGCCGTTCCGCCATCGCGGCGAACGAGACCGTTTGCGGCGCCTCGGTGATGCCCTGGATCGCCCCGGTGTCCTGGATGGGAAAGAAGCCTTTCGGAATGAATACGTACAGGATGACTGTCAGCAGCAGCGTGATGATGGCGACGACCAGAGTCGCTCCCTGCCGGTCGAGCACCCAATTGAGCATCTGGCCATAGCGCTCGATCAAGCGCTCGAAGATCTCGCCGCTTCGCCGGTAAAGCCTGCCCTGCTTTTCCTTTTCGGTGTGCCGAAGGAAGCGCGCCGACATCATCGGCGTCAGGGTCAGCGACACGACCGCCGAAATAAGGATCGATATTGCCAGCGTGATCGCGAATTCGCGGAACAGGCGGCCGACGACATCACCCATGAACAGCAGCGGGATCAGCACCGCGATCAGCGAGATCGTCAGCGAGATGATCGTGAACCCGATCTGCTCGGCACCTTTGAGCGCAGCCGCCAGCGGCTTTTCGCCGGCCTCGATGTAGCGGGCGATGTTCTCGATCATCACGATCGCATCGTCGACGACGAAGCCTGTTGCGATCGTCAGCGCCATCAGTGTCAGATTGTTGATCGAGAAGCCGGCCAGATACATCACGCCGAACGTGCCGACCAGCGACAGCGGCACGGCAACGCTCGGAATCACCGTTGCGGAGAGGCTGCGCAGGAACAGGAAAATGACCATCACGACCAGAGCGACCGCGAGGAAGAGCTCGAACTGCACGTCGTGCACTGACGCTCGTATCGTGATCGTGCGGTCGGTAAGCATCGTGACATCGACGGCGGCGGGCAGCGAGGCCTGCAGCTGAGGCAGCAGCTGCTTGATCCGGTCGACGACCTCGATCACGTTGGCGCCGGGCTGGCGCTGGATGTTGACGATGATCGCCGGCTGTTGATTGGCCCACGCAGCGAGGCGCGTGTTCTCGGCGCCGTCGACGATGTCGGCAACGTCGGTGAGTCGCACCGGCGAGCCGTTGCGGTAGGCGATGATCATGCTCTTGTATTCGTCGGCGCTCTTCAGCTGATCGTTGGCGTCGATCGTCGACGCCCGCGTCGGCCCGTCGAAGCTGCCCTTGGCCTGGCTGGTGTTGGCGTTGCTGATCGCGGTGCGCACGTCGTCGAGCGAGAGGCCGTAGGCGGCAAGCGCGGTCGGATTGGCCTGGATCCGCACCGCCGGCCGCTGGCCGCCGCTCAACGAAACCAGCCCCACCCCCGGCAGCTGCGACAGCTTGGTTGCGAGCCGCGTGTCGGCGAGATCCTCGATCTTCGGCAGCGGCATCGTCTTGGACGTCAGCGCCAGGGTCATGATCGGCGTGTCGGCCGGATTGACCTTGTTGTAGATCGGCGGCGTCGGAAGGTCGGCCGGGAGGAAGCTGCCGGACGCGTTGATCGCCGCCTGCACTTCCTGCTCGGCGATGTCCAGAGAAAGATTCAGGTCGAACTGCAACGTGATGACCGACGCGCCGCCCGAGCTGGTCGACGACATCTGCTTCAATCCCGGCATCTGTCCGAACTGCCGCTCGAGCGGCGCGGTGATCGACGAGGTCGTGACGTCGGGACTTGCCCCCGGATACAGCGTCACCACCTGTATCGTCGGATAGTCGACCTCCGGCAGCGCCGAAATCGGCAGCACGCGGTACGCAATGACGCCGGCGAGCAGGATCGCCAGCATCAACAGCGAGGTCGCGACCGGGCGCAGGATGAACGGGCGAGACGGGTTCATCGAAACGCTTTCATCGGGTTCGCGGCTCTGCGCCGGCGGCGCGTCAGCCGCTGCCCTTGCTGCGCCGGCCCTGGCCGTTTGCCCCCTTGCCGGCGCCCGGCGCATTCTGGCGCGGCGGCGCCGCCTGTTGCGTCGCCCGTGCGGCGGCGTCGATCAATTCGACGCTCGAGCCGTCACGAAGCTTGTCGGCGCCGTCGACGACGACCAGATTCCCTGGAGCGAGCCCTTTGTTTACCTCTGTCGTCTCGCCGGAGACCGCTCCGAGCTGCACCGGGGTCACCGCGACGGTCTTGTCCTCCTTCACCAGGAAGACGAACGTGCCCGGCGCGCCGCGCTGGATGGCGGCCGTCGGAACCAGCGTCGCGTCCTCATGCGTTTCGACCACCATGCGGACGTTGACGAACTGGTTGGGAAACAGCGCGCTGTCGGTATTGGGAAATTCGGCCTTGACCTTGACCGTCCCGGTAGTCGTGTCGATCTGATTGTCGATCGTCAGCAGGCGGCCGGTCGCGAGCCGGGTCTTGCCGCTGCGGTCGAATGCATCGACTGCGACCGACTGTGTACTTTGCATGCGCTTGACGATGCGCGGCACATTGTCCTCCGGCACCGGGTAGATGACGGTGACCGGCTGCACTTGAGTGATCGTCACCAGTCCATTGCTGTCGCCGGCATGCACGATATTTCCCGGATCGACCTGCCGCAATCCAACCCGGCCGCTGATCGGCGCGATGATGCGGGCATAGGCGAGCTGCAGCTTGGCGTTGTCGACAGCGCCCTTGTCGGTCTCGACGGCCCCCTGATACTGGCGAACCAGAGCAGCTTGCGTGTCGACCTGTTGCCTGGAGATCGAGTCCTGGGCGAGCAGCGTCTGGTAACGCTCGAGATCGAGCTGCGCGTTTTTCAGCTGCGCCTGGTCGCGCGCCATCTGTCCGTTCGCCTGCGTCAACATCACTTCGAACGGCCGTGGATCGATCTGCGCGAGTAGGTCGCCCGCCTTGACATTCTGGCCCTCGCGGAAGGCGACGCTCATCAGCTGTCCGTCGACGCGGGTGTGGACGACGACATTGTTGAGGGGCGTGACCGTGCCCAGCGCGTCGATGTAGACGTCGATATTGCCCTTGCGCGCCGGCGCGGCCACGACGGGCATCGGGCGCGAGGCGGCATCGCCCTTGCCGCCCGCCTTGGCCTGGTCGCCGCTGCCATGTCCGAACCAGTACCAAGCGGCCAGCGCGGCCGCGGCAAGCGCGATCGCAGCCAGCAACCAGGGCCAGTGGCGCGAGCGCGAGCGCGGACCGGGCCGGGTCAGCGCGGGCTGTTCGACGGTTTCTGCCGGCGACCTCCGCTCGGCAGCTGCCGGATGCTCGGGCTTCCCCGGGTCGCGCGTTTGATCATTCATCGCTTATGGACACCACGCCCGATGGGCACAATCTTTGGATTGTCCGGCTTTTGCCCGGTTCGTTGCACTGTGAGTTGTAACCAGGTATTTGGGCCCGGGCCCTAAGTTGTAAGCAGTTATTGGGCCCGCCGAGCCCGCGGACGGCCGGCGGCGTCGCTCAGGCGGCCTGGACCGGGGTCCACAGGAGGCCATGTTTAGGCTAAAATCACCGTCCCCGAGGAGCGTTGCAACAGCCGCTGCAGGTCAGGTCGGCTGCCAGGCTCGGGGCATTCCCATGGGAACGGCGCTCGTTGAACCGCGACTCGCGCGCGGGGGAACGAGCAGGAATCCCTTCCTTTCCCCCTCGGCTGTCGCTCTATGGAGTGACGCATGAACGCACCAACCGATATCCAGCAATTCACCGACTTCCGGGTGGCCGACCTGGAGCTCGCCGCCTGGGGCCGCAAGGAAATCGCCATCGCCGAGACCGAAATGCCCGGGTTGATGGCGATCCGCGAGGAGTTCGCGCCTGAGCAGCCGCTTCGCGGCGCACGTATCGCCGGCAGCCTGCACATGACGATCCAGACGGCGGTGCTGATCGAAACCTTGAAGGCGCTCGGCGCCGAAGTGCGCTGGGCATCTTGTAATATTTACTCGACGCAGGATCACGCGGCGGCAGCGGTCGCCGCCAGCGGAGTCCCCGTATTTGCCTACAAGGGCGAGACGCTCGACGAGTACTGGGAGTTCACCCATCGCATTTTCGAATGGGGTGGCCCGGGATCGGCCGACGGCGCGCCGAACATGATCCTGGACGACGGCGGCGACGCGACCCTGCTAGTGCACCTGGGCGCGCAGGCCGAGTCGGACCGATCGCTGATCGGCCATCCGTCGAACGAGGAGGAGTTCGCGCTGTTCGCCGCGATCGCGCGGCGGCTGGCGCAGGACGCGCATTTCTATTCGCGCATCAAAGCCAGCATCAAGGGAGTCACCGAGGAAACGACGACCGGCGTCAAGCGCCTGTACACGATGCACAAGGAGGGCCGGCTGGCCTTTCCGGCGATCAACGTCAACGATTCGGTGACCAAGAGCAAATTCGACAACCTTTACGGCTGCCGCGAATCGCTTGTCGACGGCATCAAGCGCGCGACCGACGTGATGATCGCCGGCAAGATCGCGCTCGTCGCCGGGTACGGCGACGTCGGCAAGGGCTCGGCACAGGCGCTGCGTGCATTGTCGGCGCAGGTCTGGGTCACCGAAGTCGATCCGATCTGCGCGCTGCAGGCGGCGATGGAAGGCTACCGCGTGGTGACGATGGATTACGCCGCCGACAAGGCGGATATCTTCGTCAGCGCGACCGGCAACATCGATGTCATCACGCTCGCGCACATGAAGCGCATGAAGCACAACGCGATCGTGTGCAACATCGGCCACTTCGACAACGAAATCGACGTCGCGGGGCTCAAGCAATACACGTGGGACAACATCAAGCCCCAGGTGGACCACGTCATCTTTCCGGACGGCAAGCGCATCATCCTGCTGGCCGAGGGAAGGCTGGTGAACCTGGGCTGCGGAACCGGGCATCCGAGCTATGTGATGTCGAGCTCGTTCGCCAATCAGGTGATGGCGCAGATCGAGCTGTGGACCGACGCCAGGAGCAGGAGCGGCAGATATCCGATCGGCGTTTATGTTTTGCCCAAGCATCTGGACGAAAAGGTGGCGCGGCTGCAGCTCAAAAAGCTGGGCGCGATGCTGACTGAATTGTCCGACAAGCAGGCGCGCTACATCGGGGTGGATGTCCAAGGCCCCTACAAACCGGAGACATATCGATATTAGGCACGGTGTCGCGTGCCGGCGGATTCGACCGTCACTTGCAGTGACGTTCAATCCGCCGGGCATCGCTGACGAGTTTGCTTTTGCCGCGTCCTAACGCTTCGAACTGGGAGAACCAAGCATGCGCCTTCTGATCGTGTGGCTGATCAATGCCGCGGCGCTGTTCGCGCTGCCGTATCTGATGTCGTCGATCAAGGTCGACTCGCCCGTTACGGCGTTGATTGCCGCGCTGGTGCTGGGGCTGATCAATACCTTCATCCGTCCGGTGCTGGTGCTGCTGACCTTGCCGGCGACCTTGCTGACCCTGGGACTGTTCATCTTCGTGATCAACGGCCTGTTGTTCTGGTTCGTCGCGTCGTTCATCGAAGGCTTCCACGTCGCCGGCTTCTGGTCGGCAGTGCTCGGCGCAATCCTGTACAGCATCATCTCCTGGGCGCTGTCGGCTCTGCTGCTGCCGAAAAAAGCGTAGCGGGTGCCCGGCGATGAGCGGAAGCAGCGATCGGATTTTCAGCTTCGAGTTCTTCCCGCCGGCGACGCCGGAGGGCGCGACGAAGCTTTCCGCAACGCGAGATCAGCTCGCGCAGCTCGGTCCGAAATTCTTTTCAGTGACCTACGGAGCCGGCGGCTCGACGCGCGACCGCACGCTCGCGGCGGTGCTCGACATCCAGGCGAGTGGCCAGCGCGCGGCCCCGCACATCTCATGCATCGGTTCGACCCGGGACACCGTGCGCGCGACGCTGGCCACCTATCGCGAGCACGGCATCGGGCATCTGGTGGCGCTGCGCGGCGACCTGCCGTCCGGCAGCGCCGACGTCGGTGAATTCCGCTATGCGAACGAGCTGGTCGCGTTCATCCGCGAGACCACCGGCGACTGGTTCCACATCGACGTCGCCTGTTATCCGGAATACCACCCGCAGGCCCGGAGTCCGGGCGAGGACATTGCGAATTTCAAGCGCAAGCTCGATGCCGGCGCAGACTCGGCCATCACCCAGTATTTCTTCAATGCCGACAGCTACTATCACTTCGTCGACGAGGCCGCCGCGCTTGGCATCGACGTGCCGATCGTGCCCGGCGTGATGCCGATCGCGAGCTTCACCAAGCTGGCGCGCTTTTCCGATGCGTGCGGAGCGGAGATCCCGCGCTGGATCCGCAGCAAGCTCGAGAGCTTCGGCGACGACAGCGCGGCGATCCGCGCCTTCGGCCTCGACGTCGTCACCGACCTTTGCGACGGCCTGCTCTCGCACGGCGCGCCGGGGCTCCATTTCTACACCTTGAACCAGGCGAGCCTGACGACGATCATCTGGCAGCGTCTGGGCCTTTAGAAATTCGGCGGACGACGGGCAGCTAGCCGCGACCAGGCCGGAACGAGACGAGCTCGGTGACCGAGCGTTCGGTATAGACCTGCGTCGCGCCGCTGTCCCCGGGCTCGGCGTAGGTGGCCTCGCGCGCCTCGCGCACCACCGCCTTGACCTCGGGCGCATACCATACCTGATCGCGGCGAGTCGTCCGGGTGCGCCATGGCTGTCGATCGTCGAGATCGAGCACCCTGTAGAGCCGTACGGTGTCGAAGTTGCCTGCCGGCACGGTCACGGCAGCGCGCCCTTGCACGTCGCCGTAAATCAGTATCTGGTCCGGAAGCTGGGTATCGCGGCGAAACGTCGGGACGACCTGGCGCCAGGTCTTGCCCTGCTCGAGCGGGAACGCGAGCAGCGCGGCAGCCGGCGCGAAGCGGCGCGTCGAGTCATCCAGCATTCCTGCGCGCAGGCCTCCGCCGCCTTCGATTTCATCGGTCCATTCGGAACGTACTTCGCCGTTGAGCTTCACGACGCGCAGCGTCGCGACGTCCCCGGCCAGCGCTACGACTTCGGCGTCGATCTGCGACACGGCGCCGCGCCGCATGTTGTCGATCACCCGGTATTGCCAGTGGTCGCCGACGACGAATCGCGGCGATGCGACCGGCGGGCCGACCGGCGTCGTCGCGCAGGCGGCGAGCAACGCGAGCGGAGCGATCCGCACCAAGACGCAGGAGAACAGGCGCATCGACGTCTCCTCTTCGCGCAGTCGGAGTCTTAAGAAGAGAGCGGCTGACCGCCGACCGGTTCAGCCAGCGCGCCCGCGACGAAGAGCACGATGCTTACGATCTTCAGCGTCGTCATTGGTTCCTTTTGAACCAGCCGAACGCGATCAGAGCCGTCCCTGTGCCTGACCAGACCGCATGAGAAACGCTGATGTCGATTTTCTTGCGCAACACCGGTCACCTAGCCGGCGTCGGTCAGCGCTCCGCGGCTCGCGGTCGATACCAGCTTCATGTACTTGGCCAGCACGCCTCGCGTGTAGCGCGGCGGCGGCGGCGACCATTTCGCGCGACGCGCGGCGATCCTGGCGTCGTCGACGTTGAGCTGGATCAGCCGCTGGTGCGCATCGATCGTGATCGAATCGCCCTCCTCGACCAGCGCTATCATGCCCCCGACGTACGCCTCGGGCGCGACATGGCCGACGACCATGCCCCAGGTGCCGCCCGAAAAGCGGCCGTCGGTGATCAATCCGACGCTTTCGCCCAAGCCCTGGCCGATCAGTGCCGACGTCGGCGCCAGCATTTCCTGCATCCCGGGGCCGCCTTTCGGCCCTTCGTAGCGGATCACCATCACGTCGCCCGGCTTGATTTTCTTGCCGATGATCGCATCCAGCGCTGCAGGCTCGGAATCGAATACCCGCGCCGGCCCGGTGATCGACAGACTTTTCAAGCCGGTGATCTTGGCTACGCAACCCTCGGGCGCGAGATTGCCCTTGAGGATAGCCAGGTGGCCCTGCGCGTACACCGGCCGGTCCCAGGGTCGGATCACCTCCTGATCGCGACGCGGCGTGTCGGAGATGTTGGAAAGTTCCTCGCCGATCGTCTTGCCGGTAATGGTCATGCAATCACCATCGAGGAGATCGTGGGCGAGCAGCATCTTGAGCACCTGCGGCACGCCGCCCGCCGCATGAAAATCGGTGGCGACAAAGCGTCCGGAGGGTTTGAGATCGCAGAGCACGGGCACGCGCTGGCGCACGCGCTCGAAGTCGTCGATCGACCACTCGACCCCGGCCGCGGCAGCGATCGCGAGGTAGTGCAGCACTGCGTTGGTCGAGCCGCCGGTCGCCATCACCAGCGCTATCGCGTTTTCGATCGAGCGGCGTGTGATGATGTCGCGGGGCTTCAAATCCAGATCGATCGCATGAACCAGCGCGCTTGCCGACGCCGCCGCGCTATCGGCCTTTTCCGGATCGGGCGACGCCATCTGCGAGCTGCCGAGCAGGCTCATCCCCAGTGCCTCGAACGACGAGGACATCGTGTTGGCCGTGTATTGTCCGCCGCACGCTCCGACCGTCGGGCAGGCGTTCTTTTCGATGCCGTCCAGATCCTCCTTCGACATCTTGCCGGCGGTGAACGCGCCGACCGCCTCGAACGGGCTGACGATGGTCAGCTTCTCGCCCTTCCAGAAACCGGGCTTGATCGTGCCGGCGTAGACGAAGATTGCCGGCACGTTCATCCGCGCCATCGCCATCATCGAGCCCGGCATGTTCTTGTCGCAGCCGCCGACGCAGACGACGCCGTCCATGCACTGCCCCATCACGGCGACCTCGATCGAGTCGGCGATGACCTCGCGCGACACCAGCGAATATTTCATGCCTTCGGTGCCCATGCCGATCCCGTCGGTCACCGTCGGGAACCCGAAGACCTGCGGCTTCGCACCGGCCGCGGTCAGCGCCGCCATCGCGCGGTCGACCAGCGGCTGGATCCCGGCATTACAGGGATTCATCGTGCTGTGGCCGTTGGCCACGCCGACGATAGGCTTGTCGAAATCGCCGTCGCCGAAACCTACGGCACGAAGCATCGCGCGGTTGGGCGAGCGGGCGACTCCCTGGGTGATGATGCGGCTGCGTCGGTTGTTGGGCATGGCGTGTCGAGGACCCTGATAGAGGTGTCAATGTACGGCGCCGGAGTCGCTTCGCGCGAGTGCGGCGCGGATGCGTCAGCGCCTTGGTGCGGCGACCGCGCCGCGGCGGGCCTGCAGTATCCCGAACAAAATGAGCGCCATGCCGATCAGATGCTGCCAACCCGGCCGCTCGTCGAGAAAGGCGATAGCGAGCAGGCTTCCGAACAGCGGCACCAGGTGGATGTAAAGGCTCGCGTGGACGGGGCCTACCCGATCGATCGCGTTGTTGTAGCAAAGCGTCGCGGCAAGGCTGGAGAACAGCGCGAAATACCCGATCGCCGCCAGTGCCTGCCACGACAGGTCGGGCGTTGCCGACACGGCGCGATCGATCAGGAAGAACGGCGTCGCGATCACCGTGCCGATTACGCCGGTGACGAACACATAACCAAGCGGCGAGAGATCGGCTGGGCGATAGCGGAGCAGCACCGCGTAGAAGCCCCAGATGAACAGCGCGATAAGCATGATCAGGTCGCCGAAATTCGGCGCCAGCGTGAACAGCGTGCCCGGATGGCCGTGCGCGACGATGAACAGCACGCCGACCAGCGAAGTCAGGAAGCCCAGCAGGGCACGCGTCGGCGGCAAATGCCTGAGCAGGATCCACGACGCGACCATCACCCAGATCGGGATCGTCGAGTTCAGCAGCGTCGTGTTGGTCGCCGTCGTGTAGTGAAGTGACCAGTAGGTCAGCGCGTTGTAAAGCCCGGTGCTCATTACGCTCAGCAGCAGCACAATCCGCCACGATCGAAACAGCTGCGTCCGCTTGGCGAGCACTTCACGCCAACAGAACGGCGCCAGCACGGCGATCACGATCACCCATCGCCAGTACGACAGGCCTATCGGCGACATCGCGTCGGCGACGGCGCGCCCGATGACCATGTTGCCGGCCCAGAACAGCGAGGTCAGCGAAAGCAGCGTCGCCGGGTGATAGCGGTCGAGGATCGAAGTGCGCATCGGCAAGGCCATTGCCGGCTTTTATAGCGCGTGCGCTCTAATACTGTCCAATACACTTTTTCGCTATAATTGATGCACTAAAGGTATCAATGCCAGATCTCCGCCGCCTGCGCTACTTCGTGGCCGTCGCCGAGGCACTGCACTTCGGGCGCGCCGCGGCGCGCCTGCACATGTCGCAGCCGCCGCTGTCGCGTCAGATCCAGCAGCTGGAGCGTGAGATCGGCGTGCTGCTGTTTCGCCGCAGCAAGCGGCGGGTCGAATTGACCGACGCCGGGTCCTATCTGCTGGACCAGGCGCGCGAAATGCTCGCCAAAGCCGAGACGCTCGCCGTCCGGACGCGACGGGTCGAGTCCGGCGAGACCGGAAGATTGACCCTCGGTTTCATCAGCACGGTC
>Ga0207686_10000459_pt1 | contig 27073 bp, 28 predicted proteins | sample KBSM24metaG_FD_184396 | JGI IMG/M metagenome (GOLD analysis project Ga0207686, IMG submission 184396) | Miscanthus rhizosphere microbial communities from Kellogg Biological Station, Michigan, USA - KBS M2-4 metaG (SPAdes) (version 2) | ecosystem: Host-associated > Plants > Roots > Rhizosphere >...
TTCTTTGCACGCATTATTTTTCTCAATGCCTCCACCGTTGCCACTGCATTCATTTTGTTGAATTCAACATCCAATCGTTTCCCCAATGGATTAGGAAATGGCAGCGACCAGGTTGGCCGCAACCTGATGGATCATCATAAAGGACTAAGTGTAACAGCCGAGGTGGAAGGTTTTGAAGATAAATATTATTTCGGCTCCAGGCCATTGCCGTTATTTATTCCACGTTTCAGAAATATAAAAGAGAGGAGAACGGATTTTGTCCGCGGTTATCATGTAGGGGGAAATGCAAACAGGGTTTCACCAAAGACAGATGCTATGATGGGTGCTGAATTAAAAGAAGCATTGTGTGAACCGGGACCATGGCAAATGAGTATGAATGCTTATGGTGAATGTCTTCCTTATGCGGACAACCGTATCACGTTGGATGCAAACAAAAAAGATAACTGGGGAAGACCAGTGATTAATTTCGATTGTGAATTCAAAGACAATGAAAAGGTAATGCATGAGGATATGAAGGTGACGACAAAGGAAATGCTGGAAGCAGCTGGGTTTAAAAATATAAAAGTGAATGGCGCCATATCATTCCCCGGCAATGCCAATCATGAAATGGGTACGGTACGTATGGGTCATGATCCCAAAACTTCTGTATTGAATAAATGGAACCAATTGCATGAAGTGCCCAATGTATTTGTTACCGATGGTTCTTGCATGGTATCCAGTGCCTGCCAGAATCCCTCGATCAATTATATGGCGTTGACAGCAAGAGCATGTGACTATGCAGTGGGAGAGATGAAGAAACAAAATCTTTGATCTAATTTTTATTGGCCAAGCTGCATTGCTACTAATAAACTTCACTTGCATCGCACTCTTGTACGTTTGGTAATTCTATTGGGCATTTTTTTCTAAGTACTTTTATCCTCTATACATTTAAATATGAAAATTGCAGGAATAAAACCTCTTTCACGGAAAGAAGAGGATAAATTGTTAAATGAATTAAAACAAGGAGCTCTCCTCTTTGATAAAATTGGTATCCCATTACTTGATGTTTTTTTGCAAATAACTCCTAATGCTTATTTAAAATCTGAACTAAGCCTTTTGAAAAACAATAAATTTTTATTTGATGCTTGGCAAAAAAGCCCAGTAAAACTATCCAAGGGAGTAGATATTAAAGAAATTCAGGCAGAATTAGATTTTATGACTAACCTTAGAAAAAGTTCAGCCGATGCTGAATTAATGTTTGAAGCTAGTGCAAGACAATGTGCAATTATTTTAAATAGTCAATTCGATAAACCTGATTTTTTTTCTGTCCCGCTTCTTAAGAAACTTGGTCTTTCTAGCTAAGAAAATATTACAAAAGGTGACGTAGTACAAATTGTGATCGAGAAAATACCAATCCCAAAAGAAAATACTCCATGGGAAAAAATTTGGGATTTTAAAAACGATTCAGATAATATCGGAAAAATGAGCGGAATGCGGACTTGGATTAATAGTGTTGTCAAAACTTCATTAACTACATCAGAAATAAAAGACGAACTGGAATATAAATTATATCAGTATCGAACAAGTTTAGAGCTTCATAAAATAGAATATGAATCTGGACTTCTAAAATCATTTATTGTTGGGGGTGCAGAAATTGTAGAAAACATCGCTAGACTAAAATTTTCTGACATTGCGAAAGGTCTTTTTTCGGCACAACAGAAAAAGATCGATTTACTAAAAATTGAATTAAATGCTCCAGGTCATGAACTTGCTTATATTTATCAAACACAAGAAGTATTTAAATAAGAGTAAAATCCAGGTTGTCCGTAGTGTTCTCTTTTATTTTCAACAAAAAAAACAATAAACGCTGGCCTGAGTCTGCGCACCCGTTGTCGTCCATGCCATGTTGATGGTCGCCTGACCAACAACAGAATAATTTAATAGCTTCAGCTATCTGCAATTTTCTCAATTGTTTTAATAAATAAAAAAATTACAATAAATTCTGGCCTGAGTCTGGCTGTAGGCAGACAGGTCTCCCAGGAAGTTTAGAGAAGTGGTGATTCAATGTCAGCCATGAAAAGCAATAATTTTCAAATCGTAAATTCCATAACTTTATTTGAATTCAATTTCGCTTCATTTCCAAATCAGCAATTCAATCTTTTTGTATGACAGATCTCGAAAATATCAGGGAGGCCATCAGTAAATTGAAATCCTGCTCATCGGAAGACATCCATAAATATTTTCCAACAGCCCTAAACTCCCAACGATTTATTTCAAAAGAGGAAAGGGAGCAATGTATTAAGGATTTTTACAACTGGGCAAGAGAAAATAAAGCACAGGAACCGCTTAAATTTTCTTATGCTGAATATTTGCTGGCTATGCTTCATTTTATGATCGAAGACAATGAAGTTTCGCTTCACTTGCTTACTAAAGCCCGGAAACAATTTGATGAACTGAATGATTCTGAAGGTTGCGGTCTTTGCGCCATGCTCACCGGGGCTATTTACCGCACATTTGCCAATTTCGATTTAGCTCTGAAGGAATTATGGGAAGCTTATAATCTGCTGAAGCAGTCGGGTCATTACCCGGTATCATTATCCGCCTGCGCAAACAGCATGGCCAATATTGATCTTGAAATGCATCATTATGATGAAGCGCTGGAGATGTTTAACATCACGTATGAAGAAAGTAAAAAGGCCGGCGACACTTACTTTAATATTTATGCATTACATGGCCTGGCTAAAGTGAATATGCTGCAGAATAAATCGGAAGAAGCTAAAAGATTTCTGGAAGAAGCGCTTCAATTGGCAAAAGAAGGTAAAAGCCTGTTACAGATTTCTAATTCGGTTACTGAACTGGCTAATTTTTATAAACAGTCTGGGGACCTTGTCAGGGCAGAAGCACTGGATAAAGAGGCATTAGCCATGCGGGAAAAACATCATTTTATCGGGGGAGCGATTACCAATTGTACTCATCTTGGTGAAATATATATCATGCAAGCCAAATGGGAGGAAGCATTGGAAGTACTGAATAAAGGACTGGCACTGGCTGAACAACTGAAAGTGAAACCGAAATTATACCAGGTTCACTACCTGATTTCAGAAATGTATCATAAAAAAAATGATCCTGTGAAATGCCTGCATCATTTCAAAATTTTTCACCAACTCAGGGAACAGGTAGTGCAGGAAGATAGTGCAAGAAAGCTTGCCGATGCCAAACTGATTTTTGAAGCGGAACAAACCAGGAAAGAAAATATCATCATCAAAAAACAAAAAGAAGAAATACAAAAGAAAAATATCGAGCTGCAGCAAACCATTGATGAACTTACTTTGACAAGGGTGAGCAGGAAAGCGAAAGCACTGACCCTGCTGCTGACCATTGTGCTTTTTATTTTTGAAGACCCGATAATCGGCTTCTCTTTAAGAGCTTTATCAAGCAATAATTATTTTTTATCACTGGGACTTAAAATGGCGATCATCTTTTCGCTGAGCCCTATCAACCGGGCGATAGAAAGTTACTTACTAAAAAAAGTAATCCAAAAGAAAAAACTTGAAGGATTGATACCTGCCTATGAAACAATTGTTACGGCAAAATAAGATTGTGAATAGGGGTTTAATCTCTTCGGGATCTTATAAATAATTTATACCAAAGACTTAAAGTACTCCGCCTTGGTTCGTGTCTGTAGTAAAGTATAAAACAAGAATGCCCCGGTGCCCGCATTGTTATCGCAATGCCTCCACGCACCGGAATGCGCTGGTAATTCACCAATGGTTAACATAGATTAAATTTCTTTTAGAAAGCGACAGGATACCTTTGAACAATTTAAGACAAATGAAATTGTTATTCACGATCCCCTGCTTTTTATCCCTAGCTCCATTATTATTTTCTTTTCCGTTGCGTACTAGTTCACATATGCTTGTTATTATAATGAATGATACAGTTCCATCAGTGCATACAACAGATGGTCTCGCGAATGAATGGAAGATGGATATGTTTTATTCCGATCATGATACGACTGTTTTTACGGCTATCGATAATGATGACAATGCTCTTTATGCAATATTGGCGATCCCTGAATTTTCCATGCAATCAAAGCTGATGCGCAATGGGATGAAATTATTTATTGATCTGAAGGCAAAGAAAAAAACAGGTCATGGAGTTGAATTCCCCATAAGTGAAGAGGTTAATAATTTTATTAAATCAAATTTCTCCGGAGCTTCGGGGGGACAAGCCGGGCAATCGCAACAGGATGGGAAAAAACAATATGATAAAAAAATGTTGCGGCAGATCATGTCGCTCGGAATGGTATCTATGAAAATATTTGGTTTTACTGCAGCTGGCACTGAACAAGGATTGAAAGTCCCTGGCAGTATCAATATCGCTTTCAAATGGGATACAAATGATGTGATGCATATTGAATATAGTATTCCTTTTAAGCTTCTGAATATACAACCTGCAGATAGATCAGAAGTGGATATTGGTTGGACAGTTAATGGTACACAGCGGTTACAAAATACGAACAGAGAGGAGGGGGATGGTGAGGGCAGTCATCATTACAGTGGCGGAGAAGGGGGAGGTGGCAATGGTGGTGGACGAGGTGGTTATGGTGGCCACAGAGGCGGTGGAGGTTACGGCAATTCGTCATCACAAAGAAAAATGACTGCGGAGGAAATGATGAAAGAGCAAACGTACTGGATAAAATATACTTTGGTTGATGTTAAGAAAGCATTTTAGGTTTCTCTGCTATTCGTAGTGTATTCGGTAATTAAAAAAAACCGTCGAAAGTCTTTTATGTTAGTACACAATAAATCGTAAACCCAGCAATGCAAAACCATAATATGATCCTTATTTTATTCATTTTAAATCTTTATTAATTGTAAGATGCAAAGATGAACATCTTTGTTCCATTGGTTGTTACACTCTCTTGAAAATAACTTATATCATTCACATGTTTTCAGTAAATAAAAAAATACAATAAATGATGGGCTGAGTCTCCCGCACAAGGCGGGACAAGTTATAACTCAGGACGATCATACTTTAAAATGTTGTAAATTTATTTATGCCATTTGCTGAACCAAGACCGCACAGGAGACCCTTTCATGCTTTCAAAATAACTATGCCGCTGACGGTCACACCTAAACATAAAAATGTAAATCTTGCAGTTACCAGCATCACAGTTTCAAACCAGTCAGAAAAAGAAAAATTTGTAAAAGTTGTTTCCAGGGGTGGAGATGGTGATAATATATTGCTCATGGTATTGGTGAAGGGAGGGCAAACTTTGCATTTTTCTTTTCCTCATCCAATCATGGTTGGTGAACATAGAAAATTAACTGTAATAGACATGGTACCTAACGGCGCACTTTTCCCTGTTACGGTTGTGGGTTATGAATGGAGGTCAACCGATGATAATTAATCAATTTTTTCCCAGTTCCCCATAGTGTTCCAGTTTTAAATTCAAAAAAGAATATAAAAATTACAGGAGGAACGAGAATAGCGAAGTATTGTAACCTATAGAGAATTTAGTGCGTCTAATAATATAATTTACTTCCATTATCAAATACATTGCTACATGAAAAAAATATTTGTTCTCGTTGCCGTACTCTGCATAGTTCATTTCAGTTTTGCACAGGGCGATAAGCTCGACGCATTGATAGAAGCATATGCAAAGTTGTATAAGTTCAACGGTTCGGCACTCGTTGCAAAGAATGGCAATATACTGCTGAATAAAGGATATGGGTACAGGAATGCTACAGATAAAGTAGCAAACAATGAACAAACTATTTTCCAGTTAGGCTCAGTTACGAAACAATTCACCTCAGCTGTCATTCTGAAATTGCAGGAAGAAAAGAAGTTAAGCGTTTCGGATAAACTCAGTAAATATTTTCCGGGCTACCCAAAAGGAGATAGTATTACTATTGAACAGTTGCTGACACACACTTCCGGCATTTATAATTATACCAATGACGGAAAATTTATGGCTAATGAAGTGACCAAACCATCTAACCGGGAAATGATGATGGCATTGTTCAAAGATAAACCACTTGATTTTTCGCCGGGTACCAACTGGAGTTACTCCAATAGCGGTTATTCCCTGCTGGGATATATTATTGAAGCGGTAACTAAACAATCCTATGAACAGGCAGTACGCAAGTATATATTCACACCTTTAAGGATGACACATAGTGGTTTTGATTTTACCCATTTAAAAAGTAATGAAAAAGCAATAGGCTATTTTAAACTGAATGATAAAGAAAAAGAAGAAGCTCCTATAGTAGATTCATCCGTTTCCTTTTCTGCAGGTGCTATTTATTCTACCACCGGTGATTTGTATTTATGGCATGAGGCATTGCAGAAAAATAATATTTTATCCCGGGAACAGCAGGAGAAAGCATATACACCAGTAAAAAACAGATATGGTTATGGATGGAGTATAGACAGCATTGAAGGAAAAAGAAGAGTATCGCATGGGGGAGGTATACATGGCTTTATTACGACAATTGCAAGGGTGCCGGAAGATGATATATGCATTGTATTGCTTAGTAATGCATCAAATACTACATTGGGAGAGATCAGCAAAAGTATATTTGCCATACTTTATGGAAAAGAATATGAACTGCCGAAAGAAAGAACAGAGATAAAGCTACCGGAAGAAAAACTAAAAGAGTACGAAGGGGAGTATGAACTTAATAAAGATCTGCATGTAGTTATAAGTTTAAAAGATGGAGCACTGGTAGCAACACCCACGGGCCAAAAAACGGAGACCCTTTATGTAGAAAAAGAAGATCTTCTATTTGTGAAATCGCAGGATATACAGTTAGAATTTACAAGAAATGAGAAGAAAGAAATAGATGGATTTATCCTGCACCAGGGCGGTGCGAAAATGCCATGTAAGAAAATAAAATAGTTGCAGTCTCAGTCCTTTGGGTGGATCCCCAAATGTTTTTAGGTTAAAAACTAAAGACCCGGATATTCCGGGTCTTCTGCTTGTTTTTTATTTGATCGTCCAAAGGACTCCTTCGGAGCAGATCTTTTTATTCACTATTAATGAAGTGTTATTTTTAGCGATCTCTTATTTATTTATATCCGTATAAACAACCACACCTTGTCCATTCATTACTATTATTTCTGATACACCATTCTTAATAACCGTTATATGATACGATTCTTCATTCCCTGTTGACAACCTTTTTGTAATACTATATAAATTGTTTCCATAAGTATTGATCGCATTTGTGATCACCAGTTCAGAAACAAATGTATTAATCACAGGCAATGATGCCTTGAAGCTTTCGCCTCTCATCATATACCAGGGCTGCGTACTATAATAAACACGGACTATCCTGTTATTATCAGTTTTATACGTTGCATACCACCAGTCATCGGTCATAGGCATCCATGTTACTGTGGTAGCAGTTGGATAACTTGCCTGGAAATTTGTGCGAATAGTAGTTGGCACTTGTGAACTATGATCAAGATCGTTAGTAGTAGATTTATATGCCACTACTTCTTGTGCACTTACTGTGAAAGTAGCGGCCAGGATCATTGCTGCGCAAAATATTTTTTTCATATATTAATTTTTAAAAAACGTTAAACAATTTTTTTATCTATGAACAACAAGAAAGAATGGTGCTTGTTGCATTGAATTTAGTCTTCGTACCCGCTTTTAATAACAGTTGAGATCATTTTGAACTGTTCATTCGCATTAAAACAATGCGATGCGTGGGCTGGAATTACAATACCGTCCCCTGTTCTTAACAAGTAATTTTTTTCATTAATGACGACTTCTGCTACACCATCTATTATCTGGACATAGGTGTCGAAAGGAGAAGTTTTTTCTGCTAGTTCTTCGCCTGAGTCAAAAGATGTGACAGTGACATTTCCTGTGGTCTTTTTGATGATCGTCTTGCTGACAACAGCATTGGGTATATACTCGATGATCTCAACGATTATATGCACTTTTGATTTTTCTATTTCCGTTGAAGATGTATGATTGGTACTGTCAGTATGATTACTCTTATCGGTAAGATCAGTAAGAATGTTTTTATTTTTTTTCATTATTTATAATTGTTCAATTAGAATGACTTGTAAAGGTCTGCATGTATAACAGGATAAGTGTTACACAACTTTAGAAAAAAATTGGATGATTCACACATTGGGGATGCGTGTTCCTTCAGGTTATTGTATAAATTATCAATATTGAAAGGATGTTGTCACAGTTACCTCCGGCAGTAGGTAGTGTTCCGGCTTTCAATTCGATAAAGAGTATAAAAAATTATCGGATGTTATGTTTAGACATTACTAAATGCACTATGAACTTGTTATTAAGTACATTTATCGATTGGGCTTATTTTTTTATCTTCATGAGTTCAGAAACGAAAATCTATGCCTCTCTATATGGATATTCACAATGTTCCCGGCGTAAAAGCCAGGGATGTTGCCGAAGCGCATCGGAAAGACCTTCTTCATCAGAATGAATTTGGTTGCAATTGCATGACGTATTGGATAGATGAAGAAAGAGAAAAGATATTTTGTTTGATAGATGCCGTTAACAAAGATGCTGTAAAGGAAATGCATAGTAAGGCGCATGGACTGATCCCAAATAAGATCATTGAGGTAAGTAGTTCATTGGTGGAATCTTTTTTAGGCCGCATATATGATCCTGAAGATATACCAACCACAAAAGATGGATTAAAAATATTCAGCGATCCTTCCTTCCGGACCTTGCTGATAATAAAAATGACCGATCAAGTTTTATTGAGGCATCAACTGGGGGTGGAAAAAACAAATGATTTAATGGATAGGCAACATGAGACGATCCGTAAAAATCTTCATTTGCAGGAAGGAAGTGAAGTGGAACATGGGGGAGAGGGATTTATCATTTCTTTTACTGCAGCATCTAAAGCAGTTTCATGTGCCTTGGCTTTATTAAAAGATATACCTGTGACTGATGCTGTCTTGCTTGGTTTCAGAATGGCCATCAATGGCGGAGAGCCAATTGAAAAAAGCAATAAGCTTTTTGGGGACACGATACAGTTTGCCAACTATCTCTGCGAAATTGCAAATCCATCGCAAATCGCTATTTCTTCTGGTATTAAAAACCTGGTAACAAATGATATTTTACATCATAGGGGTGATCATTTGCTATCCTTATTTCCACAGGATGAAGAATTGCTACAGCTGCTCTTTACGAAACTGGAAGAGAACTGGCAGGATCCGGATTTCGATATGCCCGAATATTGCCAGGCAATGGCCATGAGTCAATCACAGCTTTATAGAAAAACAACCGCCCTGACTGGTCTTTCATGCAATGTGTTATTAAAAGAGTTCAGACTGAGGAAGGCAAAAGATCTGATGAAGGAGAAACGTTACACGATCTCGCAAATAACTTTTGAATCAGGATTTACAAGTCCTTCCTATTTCACCAAGTGTTTCAAGAAGAAATATGGTCTTCTTCCTATGGAGTACATTGATATGCTTCACTGACCTGAATGATTTTTACCTTTTTTTGAATGAATTCTTCTAGGTCATTTACCATCTATTGAATGAATTGTTATAGTTCGCTTGCTATTGACGATAGTATTTTTGTTTCATCGTTAATTATTAAAACAATTGAAATGAAAACCTATCTCATCCAAAGAAATGTTCCCGGCGCAGGCAAATTCACCACCTCTGAACGTAAATCATTAGCACAAAGATCATGTCAGGTACTTGAAGAAATGGGTTCTGACCAAATTCAATGGCTGCATAGTTATATAACCAGGGATAATCTTTGGTGCATCTACGAAGCACAGAATGAAGAACTCGTTCGTGAACATGCAAGACGAGGAGATTTCCCTGCAAACTTCATACATGAAATAGTTGGAACCTTTAGCCCCGCTACTGCAGAATTAGCCGTTTAATAAATGTCTATCTGTTATCGACTCATTAAGTTGAGTCGATAGCCTATTTCTTAACCATAAAACACATAAAAATGAAACAATTATTTTTTGGCGCATTGCGCCACAGGCAATCTTTTGCATATTTTTTTTCCTCCGTATTGTTTATCGGCTTCTTAATGACAGGATGTAAGAAGGAAAGCTCGGATGTCGTTGGAGTGGAAGAGGAAATACAAAGTAAAAGCAGTTCACAAAATGGATCGAATGGATTTGGGAACTACACAGGTCTGGATCCCCAAACTGTTTCGGAACTGCAGCAAGCGAAAATTGCCACTGCTAAATATAATGACTTTGACCAGGCAATAGCAGATGGCTATGTTGATATTAATGTGATCGTTCCTGAAATGGGCTATCACTATCTAAAAATGGATAACCTTAATGCAACATTTGAATATGATAAACCTGAAATACTGGTGTATAACAAAGAAGAAAACGGAAGAATGAAATTGGTGGCCCTGGAATATGCGGTTCCTATTTCATTATCACCAAATGCACCATCAGGCTTTACCGGGAATAACGATCATTGGTCTGTATACCAGGGTGTGCTATGGACCTTGCATGCATGGGTATGGGAATATAATCCCGACGGAGTTTTTAATGCAACCAATCCATTGATACAAGTTCATTAAACCTTTCCTGGTTTTAAGAAGCTCGCCCTGAAAATATCAGGGCGACTTTTTTTAGTCCCCGCTCCCCGGTAGTGTTCTCATTTTATTTCCAGGAATAAAAAAATAAAAGAAATGTGGCCTGGGCTTCCCGCATAAGGCTGGACAATTTGTAACTCTTTATAATCTTTTATTTTGTCTTAATTTACACATCCTGGTTCTATATAAATTACTCACTTAATTAATAATTATGCAACACGATAAAACAATCGTTCTTCAAACATTTTCAAACCTCATGGAGGCGAAGGCAATGCAGAATAAACTGGAAGAACATGGTATAACATCATCTCTCACAGATGAAAATGTGCTTGGCCTGGATCCTGTCAGTGGTGTTGAGCTAAAAATTTTTGAAAAAGATAAAGAAGCTGCGTTGAAATTAATAGGTCAATGATCTGCAGTAAATAGAAAGTAGCTGAAGTAACTTGAAAAATAGTTTTGAATTTTTAAGGAAACTGACCCGGGTCATATATTCAAAAACTTTTACGATGTAAGTTTGAGATATTAAAACTTACGATCATGAAAAAAAATATGGGCAATACAGACAGGGTCTTCCGTTTGTTAATTGTTATAGCGATTGTTGTTTTATATTTCTTCAAAATCATTGAAGGGACATTTGCAAATGTATTATTGGCTCTTGCAGGAATTTTTCTTGTGACTGGCTTAATTGGGTTTTGCCCCTCTTATTCTGCATTTGGAATAAGAACCTGTTCTTTTAAGAAGACAAGTTCATCCAAAGTATAAGATCCTAATCTGAGATGATTGCAATTTCAGTGGTTAAATTTTTTGAAAAAGATAAAGAAGCTGCGTTGAAATTAATAGATCAATAGCCTGTGTCTTCGAATGATTGTTCATGCAAAATCTTCCTTGGTTCCGAAGACACGGCTTGAAAACAAAAACACACCTATTCAGAAGAAAAATAAAAGGCGCCAATTAATAGCGCCTTGTAAATTATTTTTTTATCCGTTAGTTAGTTTGCCTTAACCAGCTTCAATGTTTGTTTTTGTGTCCCTTGTATGATCTCAACCAGGTAGATCCCGGATTGATAAGAACCTCCAAGCCTTACTATTTGATTGGATGGCAGTGAGGATTTTCTTTCAATAACTCTGCCCAGGTTATCATACACCGTTAGTCGTATGTTGTCTGCATTACCTTGTATTTGAATGTCAAAGTTGTTGGGTGAGGGGTTACCCAGCACTCTTATTGTAAGATCTGTTGTTTCCAGGACATCGGTAGATCGTACTCTACCCGAATTAGGTTCACAACTGCCTAACATATCTCCATGTTGAAGATGATCGATCAGAGCCGGAGTCGCGATAGTTATGTCATGTCCATTATGACAAACAACGATCTTATCACTTTTATTTCCACCTGAAATATTTATCACATTTACAGTTTTTGTGGCCGAACCCGGGCAGCCGTTTTGATCCTGCACATTAACGGTATAGGTGGTTGTAGTAGTAGGACTCACTGTGATAGAAGAAGTAGTAGCATTGTTGGACCAATTATAATTGTAAGGTCCAGTGCCGCCACTAACATTTGCCTGGAGCATTAAGGATGATGCCGGAGCATAAGCAGGATAGACGGTATTGGGAAGAACGCCCAGGTTGAGTGCAAATGAGTTGGGTATTGATACTGTTATCGTTGGACAAGGAAGTAGGAAGCCACGAATCTCACCACTGGGAAAAGCATTTGAGTGAATGTTGAGATAAGATTTACCAGCAGCTATAGCAGTTTTCAGTGCGGTAAAGGCAGAAGCTGCTGTACCGCCATTGGCTGTAATATAGGCAGCGTTGTAGCTAGAGTTCTGCGTCATATCAAAATTGTGGTCGTAGGTGCCTGCTCTTACTCCCAAGGGAAAACCTGCAAAAAACGGTGTCTGGGTTGCAACACCCGCCGTACTTGTTAATGATAATGGAATGGGGGTGGGAGCATGAATGTGAGAAGCTGTCGTGCCGCTTGGGAGGCCGGCGGAGGTTTGTGGTACCAGCCCTGAAAATGTGATTTGCACTCTCATGAAGTTACCATCAATGGTAACTACAGCTTTGCCGGTACCCGGTGAGGTATTTGTGGGAAATTCATTAGGCCCGGACAGGGCGGTATAATAGACCTGTCCGCTGGAAACATAAGATGCTCCAAAAAAAATTATGAGAAGCAAAAGAGATTTTTTTATTGCCAGCAGCAAAAGGCGTGAATAGATTTTTTTCATAACTGTATTATTTAGGTTGATTTAAAAACGAGTTTCTGAGAATAAATAGAACTGGAGAGTCGTCTCTGGCAATTGAAAGGAAAGTATGGACTAGTTGGCAAGTCATCTGAAATATTATTCTTCGTGATGAAAAAAAATTACGGGGCAGGACTAAAATGATTGAAGATGGGATAATGGATAAGAGGGGAAGATATTCAAAGGTAACGGAACTGAACTAGAAGAGGTTGCCTTTAGGCAAGGCAAATCAAATTGAAATATCATGGTATTTTTCAATTCCATCGGGATAGTGCAAATAATCTGTGCTCCGGGTGAGGTCCGAACCAAAACTTTAAAAAATAAGCCGTCCCAACTGGTCGGGGCGCTCTAAGTGTTCGGTAGATAAATACCTTTTCGAAAATTGTTATTGGGTTTATCTATTTTTTGAGTTTTACCTCAGAAACAATCAATGCCTGTACTCCACCTTTTTCAGAAAGGGTTCCTGTAACGGTTACCATTTCGCCTGCATATTTTTTTGCTTCAGCAAAAGCAGCTGCATCTTTACCTTTTATAAGCAGGTACACTTTACCATCATCTGCCAGTATACCCACTGGTTCGCCTCTAGAAATGCATGAAGCTGCACATTCTTTGTGATCTGGGCCATGTGCGCCGGAGTTCATATAACATTCCATATCCAGTATTTCCCCGGTAACAGTTTTGATTTCAACGTTTTTGTAAATGAATGATGTCATTGCAATAAATAATAAAACTGGGAGTGAAATGCTAGTAATTTTTTTTAAAAGATTATTTTTCATAAAAGAAGTTTTATAAGTGAAGATCTTGTTTAACAGAAAATGTAATGTTAAGCACCTTTTAAGGTACATCATTTTTTAATAAGCCAGGTCAATTTTCATTTCCTTCGGGATTTTACAACTGCAAGGAACATTTCATTTGTTCTACTCAACAAACAGTATCCTCTACATAAGATCAGAACGGTTCTGATCATTACCAGTTCTATTCATTTTTTCAAACTCTAATTTTACTTCCGCCTGGATTCTTTCAAAGGAAAAGGGGTAGGAGGAGTAATGAAAAAGATATGCAGTATCGTGTTTTTAATTGTTTGTGGTATCGGGGCAAAACCGCAATTCTCACTTGAAGTGAATGGAGGTATTGAACGGGTCTCTGCACATTTAAAAGTTTTTGAATACATTGACAAAAGCAATCGATGGAGCTTATATAGCGGCAACAATGGTGCTATTAATTATGATAAGGGCAAACCCGGATTTTTTTCTGCGAACATTTTGACTTATAATTTCATAAAAGGCATCGGCATAAGTGCAATTTTAAGTGCCGGTAAAAACAGATTACGTACTTCAACGGGGCTTCAATTTCAGAAAACAATAGAACCATTCTACTTCTATTTCCTGTCAACGTACGAGCTGAACAAATTTGCAAGACAGGAAAATTACTTTATCCTCGTATATAAACACAAGTTGTCAAATAGAGTAAAGATAGTTTTTCACTATGAAAATTACATCCGTTTTTTAAAATGGGGCTACGATCAAAGTCTTCAACGGATAAAATCAGGTTTGGAGATCATGCAAACGCAGATTGGATTCATAAGTGAAACTTCTCAAACCGGGAAAAGTTCTCAAACCACGCTGGTAAATTTGGGGTGCTTTATTAAAAAGTCATTTTAGGGTCGTGTTGGTATTCTAGTCGAGGAAAGCAGCAGAAATAAGTATTCCAGATGTTGGTAGTATTCTCATTTGTTTTCCATAAATAAAAATACAATAAAGCCAAACTGCAAGTTGTGACTGAGGCCAATCATTTTATTAAGTTTTTGACTTTTAGCTGTAAAATAAGAGCAGCATTTATTGAACAGTGGAAGGGCTCATCATTCGCCAAAGAAATGGGGTTTGTTGGAATTAGTATTTTTATCAGGTGGTAGTAACTACAAACAGTTGCGGTTCGTAACAGTTCTGTTATTTTCAGGAGCTAAAAACCAGATGCAATGGATAATAATAAGGTATATGTTTTTCGTCTTAGACCCGGTGAAGACCTTCGCATGAGTATTGAAGCTATGGTGAAAGAAAAAAATATTGTGGCTGGCTGGATCAACACTTGTGTGGGTAGTCTTACAGGTTATACGATACGCTTTGCCAATCAACAGGAAGGCATTCGTGGGTCTGGCCATTTTGAAATTGTAAGTCTTACAGGTACGGTTTCTGTTAACGGCAGTCACCTGCATATCAGTATCAGCGATAGTACGGGTAAAACAATTGGCGGTCATTTATTGGAAGGATGTAAAATCTACACTACAGCAGAAATTGTTATCGGCTCTACTACAGCTTATGAATTCACAAGAAAGAAAGATGGAACAACTGAATGGGAAGAACTGCAGGTAAATGAAAAATAGTTTTTGTTTAGGTTCTGTTTCATCTGTCAGTACAATTAAGGTAATAGAGCTTGGCTATCGACAATACCAGGCAAAAAAGCAATGTTTAATTAGATTAGTTCATTGCCTTTTATTAGTCTATCTTTACTATGTGACCATTTAATTAAGTTCACATTCAGTATAAGACCGCTTCAAATTTTTTACTCTTCCTTTCAGTATTAATTTATCCTTCTTTACTCTTTGTCCCTGATTTTTGTCACAACCTGTCTCGTTGTAAGCGGGAAGTATTTTATTTTATTATTTTAAACTATTTATTATGAACATGTATGTTTCGAATTTAAGCTTTCACACAAATGAGGAAGCATTAAGAGATTTATTTACACCATTTGGTAATGTTACTTCTGCAAAAGTGATCAATGACAGGGAAAGCGGAAGAAGCCGCGGTTTTGGTTTTGTTGAAATGGATGTTGTAGCAGAAGGACAGGCAGCAATGAAGGCGCTGAACAATAAAGAAATTGAAGGAAGAGCATTGTCAGTTTCAGTAGCAAAAGAAAAAACAGCACGTACTGATAACAAAAGATGGTAAGACAATAATATCAAGATATCTTTTAATTAACCGATCTGCAGGATATTCATCCTGCAGATTTTTTTATTCCCAAATGCCTGCCTGACAAAGGAGAAATGTAATACAAAATAAGAATTAGAACTTCTATCTTAATTCATAATATTTTTACCGGATAAAATACCCGGCTATGAAATTTGTTTTAGCACTGTTTCTTTTATTTACTCTCAGCAACAATTCATTTTCTCAGGAGCATAATGAATATTTTCCTGATCCTGATACAGCCATTCAACATCGACTTGAAGAATGGAAAGATCTGAAATTCGGTTTACTGATGCATTGGGGTACTTACAGTCAGTGGGGCATTGTAGAAAGCTGGAGTATTTGTCCTGAAGATCTTGGCTGGGCATCAGCGGCACGTAAAAAAGGAGTAGCCGAAGGAAATTATTCTGAATATGTAAAGGCATATGAAAAATTAAAGACCACATTTGATCCTCTAAAATTCAACCCGGAGAAATGGGCGGCAGCTGCTAAGTATGCAGGCATGAAGTATATGGTGTTTACAACTAAACATCATGATGGCTTTTGCATGTTCGATACTAAATACACTGACTATAAGATAACAGATAAGGCTTGTGCTTTTTCATCAAACCCACGCAGCAATGTTGCCAAAGAAATTTTTAATGCCTTTCGGGATCAAAACATGTGGGTAGGCGCCTATTTTTCAAAACCTGATTGGCATAGTGATTATTATTGGTGGAAACAATTTCCGCCGGCAGACAGAAATTGTAATTACCAGATCGATAAATATCCCGCGCAATGGAAAAAATTTGTGGACTATACACACGGACAGATAAATGAATTGGTAAGTGACTATGGTAAACTCGATATTCTCTGGCTCGATGGCGGATGGGTTCGAAAGACAAGTGATGAAGAAGTGAAAAATACTTTATTAGAAAAATATGAAGGGGTAAGATGGGCCCGCAACCCGCAGAGCCAGGATATAGATATGCCACGATTGGTAAAAGAAGTAAGAACGAAACAACCGAAGTTGATCGTGGTGGATAGAGCTGTGCCGGGGGAACAACAAAATTATCTTACGCCGGAGCAACATATACCTGACAATGGCTTGCCTTATCCATGGGAAACATGTATGACGATGGCGGGCAGTTGGAGCTATGTGCCAAATGACATTTATAAACCAACAAATGAATTGATCGAAAAACTGGTTGACATTGTGAGTAAAGGTGGAAATTATTTATTGAATATCGGGCCATCACCGGAAGGAGAGTTCAGCGATTCGGCTTATGCAAGATTAAAAGAGATCGGTGACTGGATGAAAATAAATAGTGAAGCGATCTATGGAACAAGAATGTATTCTGTTTTTGGAGAAGGAGATAATATTCGCTTTACACAAACAAAAGATGGTAAGATGAAATATATTTTTATTTTCAATTTTCCTGATCAACACTTATTGCTTACAAAGATCGCAATAGATAAACGGCAAAAACTTTCCATGCTGGGCTCTTCAAAAAAAATAAGTTACATTCAAAGCGTCAATGGTCTTGAAATAAATTTGCCAAAAGAATTAAAAACCACCAGCGATCATGTGTGGGTATTGAAGATATCAGACCCATCATGACATTTTTACTAGCTACATAACAAATATTTCTGCAAATAAAAAGAGCTGCCTGTGCAGCTCATAAATTTAAAAACACAAAAGGAGATCAGTTTAAAGCAGCTTCCTTTTTTCTTTCGGGTAAGCCTATTCCAGCCGCTTCATTTACTTCATAACAAAAATTAGTGGCCAAACCTTCTGATGCTCCATCAAGAAATTTTTGAAGTTGATCAGCACTTCCTGCTTCCCAAACACAAGTGCCAGTCTTGCCATCCTGCGATGGAAAAACAGATAGAACACTGGTGCCGGCAGGTGTATTACCGACTACAGATTGTGCCTTTGCCCAGAATGCTGCCGGGTCTGTGATGTTGGTGTGTTGCGCAATTACTAACATAATTTAAAATTTATATCCTTTCCAAAACAATTCAGGATAGGATGTGATTAAAAAATAGATACAAAAAGATCGTGCAAAAGTTTTCGCTTCATGAAAGCTTAGAGGGGATGAATAAAGTGGTAGATGTTAAATGTAGTCTTTTTCTGTTCAACTGTTTGTTAATTCATAAATTTACCAGCATTTAAATTTTAGAGAATCATAATTTTTCTAACTTAATCAGCCACTACCAGTAATGCTTAACCAACACTTCTTTCAAAAAAGAGTACTTCAATTCCTCTTTTTTATAATGCTCACACTTCCTGTGTTTGCCCAGGAAAAGAAAGACAGCACTATACCAATTTCACCGGCAAAAAGTTTTGTAACCACTCACAAGGGTACATTTGGAGGGAAGCCAATTTCATATAAAGCTACTGCCAGTGAAATGCATTTAAAAAATGATAAAGACGAAGCTGTGGCTTCTATCTGGTCAGTTGCTTATACAGAGGAAGGACTTAGTGATCTAACAAAAAGACCGGTAACATTTGTATTTAACGGAGGTCCCGGATCAGCTTCTGTTTGGTTACAGATGGGAATGTTTGGTCCGCAAATAGTAAAAGTAGATGCAGATGCAAAAAAGGATGACGGCGCTCCACCTTATATGCTTACTGAAAATAAATATGCGTTGCTTGATCTGACTGACCTGGTCTTTATTGATCCGGTGGGAACTGGTTACAGTCGTGTTGTTGGTAAAGGCAAAGTTGAAGACTATTGGGGATTGAATGAAGACGCAGCATCTATTGCCAAATTCATGCGGCTATGGATCACAGAAAACAAACGCTGGTTTTCACCCAAATATATTGCAGGTGAAAGTTTTGGTACAACCCGTGCAGTGGCAGTGGCCAATACATTAGAAAGTGGCGGCCAAACTATGTCACTAAACGGGCTGATATTAATTTCCCAGGCATTGGATTATTTAGGTTCTACCTCTATCAATGATAACATTACTTCGTTCCTTACTTATTTACCAAGCATGGCCGCTACAGCATGGTATCATAAAAAAGCCGGATCAGGAAAAACATTGGAAGCATTTATTGAAGAATGCAGGCAATTTACTTACAACGTTTATGCACCTGCATTATACAAAGGTAACTTATTAGACAGTGCAGAAAAAAATACGATTGCACAAAAGCTTGTGTATTTTACAGGGCTCACTAAAGAATATATTCTGCGATCGAACCTGATGATATTAATGCCACGTTTTCAAAAACAATTATTGTCCGATCAAGGGTTGTCCGTTGGCCGGTTAGATGGGAGATTCACCGGTGATGAAACAGATGATATAACACAGGAACCACATTTAGGAGATCCTGCCAGTTACCGCATTGATGGTGCATACACAGCAGCGTTGAATCATTACTATGCATCAGTATTAAACATTGCAATGGACAGGCCTTATCTAACTTCTAATGGTGAGGTGAACGAGAAATGGCGTTGGAGAACAACACCCGATGGTAAGGGCTGGGAACCTTTTCCTGTAAATGTTGCAAGGCAACTTGGTGAAACCATGCGGCGTAATACAGCAATGAAAGTGCTTGTTGCAAGCGGGTATTATGATTTGATCTGCCCGTTTTTTGACACTGAATATACTTTTTCAAGAAATGGTATTATTAAAGAAAGGGTTACTAAAACTTATTACGAAGCAGGACATATGATGTACCTGCATGAACCAGATATGGTCAAACTGTCTGCTGATATTCGGAAATTTTTTACTGAATAATATTGCGTTAGATTTCATCTCCATTTAAAAGCAAAATAACTGCAGGGTTTATCCGTTGCATTGCTGATGCCATGCAGTTCACCACTTACGGCTATATAAAGATCACCAGGTCCGGCTTTATAAGTTTTTCCATTGATCATCATTTCAGATTCGCCGTCAATTATCAAAATGATCTCTGTATCCACATGCTGATGGGGTGCATGGCTCGGTCCTTTTTCTTTCAGGTAAGTAATATGCATCTCATAATTGTCACACATGGCCGTGGGCCTGTCAAAATATTTACGGGTGCCTTTATTATTAGATTCTGTATAAGGGAGAGAGTCATAGTTTAAGAGTAAGGTGCCACCGGCTTTTTGCTTCGTTCCATATTCATTCCTTTTCTTGCCCGGAACTTAAATACATAATAAGTAACGGGGCTATCACTGGTATTTTCAAAAACTTGTTCTTCGAGCGGCGGTATCAGCAATACACTTCCCGCACTGAGTGTTGATGTATGGGAACCAATGGTACATTTAAGAGTACCTTCTTTAATAATGATCATTTCTTCTATACTGTCCTGTGTATGCGGTGGACTGGGTACAGCGCCTTTGTATTGCGTTGTTGCGTGTATTTCAAAATATTCAAATTCGGGTGTAGTGCCTTCGAAAATTTTCCGGCTTTCCCGTTGATTTTCTTTTTTAACTGGCAACTCATTCCAGTGAAAAACACCTGAAGTGATTGGTTTTTGTGCAAAGTTGTTCATGAAAATAGTTTGTAACAGGATTATAAGAATGATCTTCATGAAAGCGCCATTTGTTCTCGAAGTTAGTGTTTCAGTTCGAGATGAAAATTAAACCAACGAGACACAGTGACACTAAGTTGTGCTTCTCGGTGAATCCCGTGTCTCTGTGGTTAAAAAAAATGAGACACTACCGAATTAGACTCAATCCTCCGGGTAAAGATCTAATGATTAATTTTGTAGCACGTTAATTAAACCATGTGATGAAAGCATTGGTATTGAACAAGGTTAACATTAATAAAATGATGATATTGAAAAGCTATATCAGTTCTTACGTCAACTTCATTGATCATCGTGTTTAGTTTTCATAAACTGCCATTAAATTTTCAATTTATATTTGATCGTTCAAAGATCGTTGACCAAACATCTGCATACATGAAAAAGCTGCTTGTCTTATTCATCATCACATTACTCTTCACTTCTTTTACAAAGAAGGAAATTAACTGGACCGCTATTGGTGATTCTATTACTTATTTAAATGACCATCCCAATGAAACAGGAAATCGAATAAGCAAAGGATATATGACAATGGTTACTGAATCATTGCCTGGTATTCATTTTATTAACCAGGGACATAATGGATGGACATCAGGACGTATTGCAACCAATATAGAAAAACTCGGATTGGTAAAATCTGATGTGTATTCGGTTTTTCTTGGCACCAATGATTGGTGGCATGCAGACACACTGGGAATTTTTACTGATTATAAAAACAACACAGGCAGTAAGACATTGTATGGTTCATTTCGCATCATCATTGATAAGATCCGCAGCCTGAATAAAAAAGCAAAGATCATATTGATCACACCTATGCAGAGGGCAGATTTCGTATATATAAGTAACCCGAAAAATAATGCGTACGGATCTTACAGGGCAAAGAATGGTTTTACATTAGAGCAATTTGCTGCGGCCATTGACAGTATCGGGCATTATGAGCATTGTAAGGTGGTCGATCTCTATCATAAAAAAGAGTTGGCTGTAAATTTCCTGGTAAAATATAAACGGTTAAAGGACCCTAAAACCGGCGTTTATAAAAATTACCCCTATCCTGATTTTATTGATATTCCTTTCAATCCGGAAACAGATGAATACCCTTATCCTGCAGATGCGATCGACATTACTTATGATGGTCTCCATCCGTCAGACAAAGGATATGCGATCATCGCGAACATGCTGATAAAGATCATGAAGAAGTTTTGAGCGATCATTTAAGACAACTCAACAATAAGTCAATTCTGATTGATCATATAGTTAAATTGTTGCAGTTAAAGATTATGTTATTTACTTTTAATGTAAACAGTTAATTGATCTTCCGACATAAGGCTCCGAATATGAATACTGCTTTAAAAACATTTAAGTGAATGGGTGAAGCTGGTCTGCATAAACAGGTTCAAACAAACAAAATCATTCCTCCTGATATTTCATCAGTGATTGATACGTTGAATTATTTCTATCCCTTAAGTGATGGTATTAAAGATTATTTTAGAAAGCATAGCTATTCTTGCTCATTCCACAAAGGGAAATTATTGCTGAAAGCAGGCGAGATATGCGAACATATTTATTTTATAAAAAAGGGCGCCGTACGGGGATTTATTAAAGATGGAACAAAAGATATTACAACATGGATAACAGCCGAAAATGAAGTGGTAAGTTCTATTTCGGCTCTCGACATAAAAGAACCTGCCCAGGAAAACATGCAAGCAATTGAAAACTGTGAATTGCTGGCATTAACATATACTGATTTTCAAAACCTATATATCAAGTTTCCCGAATTCAATATTGTTGCCAGGAAAATTTTGCAAAAGTATTACCAGGATGCAGAGAGGCGTGCTTTTATTGCAAGAGTTACCAAGGCTGAAAAAAAATACCGGCTCTTTTTAACAAGATATGGCCACCTGGCTAACAGAATTCCATTAAAATATATTGCATCCTTTCTTGGTATTACTCTTGAAACTTTAAGCAGGGTTAGGAAAAAACTTTCTGTGAAAAGTGATCAATGAACTGCTAAACGAAAGCTTCTATTGTTCTAACCATTTTCCATTATGTGTCCGAATCTCTAAAAAAAACTTTGACAATTGTCAAATATTCAGCTTTCCAGTTTCTACTGATCGTTATTATTGATAGATCTTCCGTTACTTTATTGTGTTGATTCTACATAAACCAGTCGACCATTAAACTTTCATCAGATGAAATTGGACAATCCAGTCAAGACAAAAGATTTGCCACCATCCTCTTTTTAATCTTGCTGGATTTGTTTTTGTGCGACAGTTTTAAATTATCACTCCACAAAAAACCTCCATTCCACGAAAAATAAGTCGGCAATTTGTCCTATTGGTTTTGGAAAAAACTAACAAGATCAGCGCAGTATTTAAAGAAGAATTTTTTATTGCCAGAAGGAACCTCAAAGCTTCCTGACTTTGATACCTTAAAATCCCCGGTGCTATTTATGTAACAATAATTAATGTGGCTTTAGAGTTTCATTTTTTGTGGTAGTATTAATATCAATACTCCCATTCATCTCAATTCTTATTATTGCTTAGATTGCATAGTATGAAGTTGGGAAATCTGTATAAACACCTGTGGCCTTATGTAAAACCTTATCGAAAGCTAGTAACAGCTACCCTTATTCTTACTGTAATTGGTTCATTTGCGGCCCAGGTAAATGCCATCATTCTTCGATACACGGTTGATCATATTAATGGTCTTGTCCTGGCAAATCAACCGCTTAATAAAGGATTTTCACTTCTTTTCACGGTCAGTATTATTTTGTTGTTAAAAGAATTAGTAAATGCATTTGTACAATTTGGACAAAAATTTTATGGTGAAAAATTGCGCATTTATGTTTCCCGTGACCTGGCGCAGCAAATAGTTGAAAAGGTACTCAGTTATCGCATGGCCTTTTATACCTCTCCTGAAAATGAAAGTGGCAAACTACAAACACGTATTGACCGAGGGATAGAAAGCCTGACAAGACTTGTTCAGAATTTTTTCATTGACATATTGCCTTTATTTGCAAGTTCGATAATAGCGTTGTTGCTAATGTTCAATGCAAACATATATGTTGGATTGGTTGGACTTTGCCTTGTACCGGTTTATTTTTATGTCAGTCAGCAACAGGCAAAAAAATTAGGAGGGTACCGGCGGCGAATGAAAACTTACCGCGAGAATAAGAGCAGCGGCATTATTGGCATCATTGAATCCATCAACGTCATCAAATCTTTTGTTAGAGAAAAAGAAGAATCAGAAAAGCAAAATGCATTGCAGTTGGAGATGACAACTAACCAAATGCAAACAAGAAAACTAAGTTTCATTTTTGATGGTGCCAAAAATTTCATAGAGCAGATCGGTGTGGTTTTTATTATTATCCTCACTGCCTTCTTTGTATTGCAGGGAAATATGACGATTGGAGCTATTATGTTTCATATTCTTTTGTTCAATAATGTATCTGCACCCATTCGTCAGCTGCATCGCATTTATGACGAGGTAAATGATGCTCTTGTTTATTCGGAAGGATTCTTTGATATTATGGATGCAGATGATGAAAAAGAGCAATCAGGAAAGTATGTTTCCGAAAAAATAAATGGTCATTTTGAAATTAAAAACGTGTCGTTCACTTATCCTAATGGTACTCCTGCTTTGCAAAATGTTAGTGTGAGTATTGAACCAGGGTGTATCACCGCACTGGTAGGATTATCCGGGGCAGGCAAAAGCACACTTATAAACCTGTTGGATAAATTTTATGAACCAACATCAGGTGAAATATTTTTAGATGGCGTTTCTCTCAGAGATTATAATACAAAGGAATTACGCAATGAGATCGGTCTTGTATTGCAGAAGAACCATATTTTCAAAGGAACGGTTGCTGAGAATATTGGTTATGGCAAAAGAGGTGCTACCATTGAGGAGATACAAATTGCTGCAAAGAAAGCATATATTCATGAGGAGATACTTCAATTGCCCCAACAGTATTTGTCAGAAGCAAGGCTCTTGTCAGGAGGGCAACAACAACGGATCGCTATTGCACGTTTGTTTTTGAAAGATCCTTCAGTTATTTTTTTGGATGAACCTACTGCCAGCCTCGATGCAATCGCTACAGAACAAATAAAAAATAGTCTTGATGCAATCAAGAAAGACCGTACAGTGATCATTATATCACATAGTATTTCCCAGATCATCGATGCCGACAAGATTATTGTGCTGGAAAAAGGAAGGGTGGTTGAACAGGGAGATCATGAAACAGTTTATGATAAAGCAGGCACGTATAAATCAATATTTGATGCGATGGCGCACAGTCTCAATATTGAAAAAATTGCAAAGACTCTGAACGAATAAGTAAAGAAAACGATCGTTTGCTCAAAACCAATCATGCTCGGGAAATTTAAGATACCCAATCGGTTGAGGTGGTAGGCCTTGATGATGATCCATTATTATTGTTTCACTAATTTCTTCCTTTTGTTTACCCGATTGGTTTTCTTTTTGCCTGTAATTATTCACAACCACTTTAAAGAGTGATCTCGGAGGTTTGATAACAAGGAGTTTAGTGTTATTTCTTTCGGAATTAAGATGTTTTTTTTCTCTTTCTTCAAGTACTCTCATCACAAAAACTGGATTTGGAGTTTTAAATTCAAGTTGGCGAACTTATTAAGCAACAACCATGCAGGGATAAAATTTTATTCTTTATTTGTCCTATAAATTATCCACATAAATTGTAATTTTTGAGTCATGAAACTCATAAAGTCATTCATTGAAAAGGAATACACATAAGCAAGCCTGGTATGTTATCAATGGTATTACGCTTTACAGAACTATTGCTGCACCTTTTTTACTTGTATTGCTTTTTACTAAGCAGTATGATATATTCAAATGGTTGCTGGCTGTAAGTTTTTTTACTGACCTGGTTGACGGTTATCTTGCCCGAAAATTTAAAGTCACCAGTATCCTGGGTACAAAGCTAGATTCGATTGGCGATGATCTTACTGTACTGGTAGGCCTGGTTGCTTTGTTTGTTCTGAAGTTTACATTTATTAAACAACACATTATCATATTCATCATACTTCTAGTGTTGTTCCTTTTGCAAACCACATATGCTTTTATCCGTTATAAGAAAATGACCAACTTTCACACTTATCTTGCTAAGATTGCCGCCATATTACAAGGTATTTTTTTAATACTTGTATTCTTTACAGAAGAGCCCATCCTTATTTTATTTTACGCCGCAACAATTATTACCATGCTGGAATTAGCCGAAGAGATCATTCTCGTCAACCTGTTGCCGCAATGGCAGGCAAATGTGAAAGGAGTTTACTGGGTTTTAAAAAATAAGGAGTAAAATAACTGCCTGCATCCACATTTGTAAAATAAAAAGACAAAGGTGCAATGCGTATTACCTACTGTTTCCGCGGCATTTATTTAGTCTCAGATATGTCTGTTTATGCTTGATCATTATACGTATCTTTAAAATATATCTAATAATATCCGTAGAGGAGAATGAAAGACCGGCGTGCCCCACACTTGTAATTAAATTTTCATTATGAAAATGGGGATATTACGCTGGAGTAAAAAAGTTGCAAAGATCATCGTAATAACGATTGGATCGGTATTCCTGTTACTGTTTCTTCTTCCCTATGTTTTGCCGGGTACTATATCAAGAGAAATTAAAAAACTTGTTAACCATTCTATTGACGGGAGAGTTGAATTTTCCAAAGCACGGCTTTCTTTTTTCAAACATTTTCCCTCTCTTACTCTCACCTTATACGATTTTAAATCAACTGGTTCTGCACCTTACCAGGACGAAACATTATTAGCAGCTGGCGAAGTGGCTTTTGGTATCCGTATCCCTGATCTGATCCGGGGTGATATTCATGTCAATGAATTTTTTATGAAAGAGGCATCCATCAATATATTGGTGGATGAAAATGGAGATGCCAACTACAATGTATTTAAATCATCATCCGCCAGCTCCGATACTTCTTCTTCTGCTCCTGATACTACAACGGCATTACAGATCGAAAAGATCGTGATTGAGAAAAGCAATCTTGTATATAAAGATGCTTATGCAGATATTTTTATTAATGCAAACGAGCTTAATTATTCCGGTAAAGGAGATCTGAGCAAAGCTATTTTTGATCTTGCCAGTCATTTATCTATCAATTCATTTGATATTAATATCAATGGCGAACCCTATGTGATCAATAAAAAAATAAATGCGGACCTGGTAACAAAAGTTAATACCAATTCGCTTGAATTAGAGTTTGCAAAAAATACAGTAATGGTCAATCGTCTCCCACTTGAAATAACCGGGAAGTATGAATTTCTTAGCAGGGGTGAAAGAATGAATTTTGAGCTAAGCAGCGAGAAAGCAGATCTCGGCGATGTGTTTACTGCTTTGCCGCCATCCTTGCAGGGCTGGAGGGAAAAAACAAAAATAAAAGGTGATGCAGGAATTTCTGCGTCGCTTTCTGGTCTTTATATAGCAGGAACGGATACCATACCTGACCTGGCATTTTCTATGAAGATACGTGATGGTTATATTGTTTATGAAAATGCGTCGGAACCGGTAAGCAACCTCTACCTTGATCTTGAATCCAGGATGCCTGCGTTGAATTTGGATAGTTTGTCATTGAATATTGATTCTGTTTTTTTTAACCTGGGAAAGGATCATTTGAGTTCTGTTTTAAAAATTAAAGGGTATGAAGCGCCTTATATATTCACTCGAACTAGCGGTGAAGTCGACCTGGAAAAATTGGGCAAAATTCTGGGTCTGCAGCAATACGAACTGAAAGGGAAACTTAGCCTGCAACTGGATG
>Ga0207686_10000462_pt1 | contig 26909 bp, 25 predicted proteins | sample KBSM24metaG_FD_184396 | JGI IMG/M metagenome (GOLD analysis project Ga0207686, IMG submission 184396) | Miscanthus rhizosphere microbial communities from Kellogg Biological Station, Michigan, USA - KBS M2-4 metaG (SPAdes) (version 2) | ecosystem: Host-associated > Plants > Roots > Rhizosphere >...
TATCTGGCCAGGGATTCCAAGACACATTGCTCACTCCTTCTGTTGGTTCACGTGTAGATGGGCAAGCCGTCCCGCCCGCAAGTCACGCGCAAGATGCGCATGCCACTTCTGCCTGATTCGAATTTTCCAAATGACGCGCTGCCGCGATCGCGGCCTGTCCCAACGCCAATCCGCCGTCGTTGGTCGGGACCTTCGCGTGCGAGAGACAAGTTAGTCCGTCTGACTCGAGCAACCGCACCACCTCTTCAAACAAGAGCTTGTTCTGAAAGCAACCGCCGCTGAGCGCAATCGTGTTCACCGATTCTCCCGCTGCACCTGGTTCTCGCAGGCAGGCGATCATGTCGCGAATTGCTTTGGCGAGGCCGAAGTGAAAACGCGCAGCGATCCGAGCAGCGGGACTCTGCTCCACGAGATCCTCGAGCAGCGCTTCCCACATTGACGACGAGTCGAGATAAAGCAGGCCGCCGGGCTGCTCGGTGATAGCGAAAGCGTAAGGCGTCTCGTCGTCAGATAAACGATACGACTCGGCCATCGCTTCCAACTTCATCGCGCCCTGCCCTTCAAACAAAGCTTGGTCTGCACACAGGCCCAACGCGGCCGCCACGGCATCGAAGAGCCGGCCGCAGGAACTGGCCAACGGTACGTTTAATCCTGTCTCCAACATGCGATCGATGGTGCGGAGCGGCTTGCTGGTCAGGTATTGATGTAGTCCCAGCGTGGAATACTTTTCGACAAAACGCGTCCAGCCCGGACCAGCCAGCAGATGCGCGTAGGTGTTGCGCCATGGTTCGCGGATGGCCTGGACGCCGCCCACCATCGCGACCGGTTTGAAAGCAGCCAGCCGCCGGTAGCCACGATAATCGGCCAGTAGAAATTCGCCGCCCCAAATCGTGCCGTCTTCACCAAAGCCCAGTCCGTCGATGGCGACGCCAAGCACGGCCGGAGCATTCAGCGGAATTCCATTCTCCACCATGCAACTGGCGATGTGCGCATAATGATGCTGGACTTCGATCATCGAGAGATCGTCCGCCGCCGCTCTTTGTTTCGCGAGTTTCGTAGAAAGATATTCGGGGTGCATGTCCGCCACCAGCAGACGCGGCTGATGATCGTAGATCCGCGAATAGAGCTGTAGATTCTTTTGGTAATCCTCGAACGTTGAAACGTCCTCCAGGTCACCCTGATGCTGCGAGAGAATTGCGGCCCCGTTCTTCACGACACAAAAAGTAGATTTCAATTCGCCACCGAAAGCCAGAAGATCCGGCGCGCCTTCGAAGCCGGGCGGTAAGCGAAGGGCACTGGGAGCATATCCGCGAGCCCGCCTCATCAATGTTGGTTTACCAGCGACGATGCGAGCAACTGAATCATCAATGCGGTTGGCGATCTCGCGATCGTGCATCAACATCGCGTCTGAAATGCCGCACAAACCGATTCTTGCCCGATCAAGACTCGTGACCTGAGGCTCGTCAGAAATGTTTCCACTGGTCATGACCAGCGGCCGATCGATTTCCCGCGTGATTAATAAATGCAGCGGCGTATAAGGCAGCATGAAACCGACAGTGTTCAGGCCGGGGGCGATGCCCGCCGGCAACTTTTCTTTGCCGTCAGCCGGCAGTAAAACGATTGGAGCTTCCGGACTTCGCAATAAGTCCGCTTCGGCGGAAGACAGATTGCAGTAGCGGCGGATCATATCGACATCCCTCGCCATCAGCGCGAACGGTTTGCCGTACCGATGCTTACGCTGGCGCAATCGCTGCACTGATTCCGCATTGGTGGCATCACACGCCAGGTGAAAACCGCCTAGTCCACGGATGGCAAGTATGGACCCGCCCTTCAGCATCTCGATGGCGGCCCGCATCGCTGAAGTTGATCGGGGATGATCTGCGATCGCGTTTGTATTCAGTGTCTCCAGCCAGATCGTCGGTCCGCAGGTTGCGCAGGCAATCGGTTGCGCGTGAAAGCGCCGATCGGCAGGCTGCATGTATTCGCTCTTACAATCTGCGCACATGGGAAAGGCCGCCATGGTTGTGTTCGCGCGATCGTAAGGGACCTCTTTGACGATCGAAAAGCGGGGCCCACAGTGGGTGCAGTTCGCGAATGGATAAGCGTAGCGCCGCTCTGTGGAATCGAGCACTTCCGCGCGGCAGGCCTGGCAAATCGCCGCATCGGGAGTGACGCGTGTGCAGTTCTCGCCGCTGATACTCTCGGAAATGCGGAAATCCTCATAGTCGAGCAACGACAGCACCTGCGTCTCCACGTCTTCAATCTGGGACAGCGGCGGTGCCTCAGTGTGCAATCGCGTGAGGAACTGCGAGATGGCGCCGGAGTTTCCGGTGGTACGGATCAAGACTCCAAAGCCGTCATTAAGAACTTCTCCAACCAGTCCTTCATCACACGCCAGACGCCAGACCGTCGGCCGGAAGCCAACTCCCTGGACTGTCCCGCGGACACGAATTTCGACGGTTTGCCGGTTCTCCATCACGCCGCTCGAGCTCCCAGAGCATCAATGCTGGCTTTCAAACGACGCCCCACTCGGACTCTGCTCTCTTTAAGATTCTCTAATAAAGGCACAATCAGACGAACAACTTGCAACGGCGAATCCGCGGGCGTAAGCACGACCCGGTAGATTGGTTCCTGAACTACACGACGCAATCGGGAAATGACCAAATCAAATTGCTCCTCCAGGGTGTCTGCAAACCCAGGGTCGGGGATGTCGGCCAGCGATGTTTTCTGTCGCGAATCGCTCACGCCTTGCATGTGCTGCCGCACGAGTTGGGTTTCATCCGATGTCGAATTTGTTACTTGCGATGCTGGGACTCTCCGTCCACCGTGAATAAACGCCACGCGGCTTTGCGCGGCTTCGGTCACCGCGCGCACCAAGGCCATGTCACGGTTCATATCGCAGGCCCAACCGCCATTGAACGTTCGGCGGCTGGGATTTTTCAAGTCGAAAACGAAAGCAGCAAAGAAAGGCAAACCGAAGCCGTTAGGGACGGTCCGAACCTTCAGACTCAGACCGTGTCGCTCGGCGCGTTCGACAATCTCGCGCACGTTGTCGGGCAGGCTCGCCGGGTCAACCAGACGCGACGAAGAGCGAACCAATTCAAACGACCAGATGTCGCGTTCAATCAGCTCGAGCAGGGCCTGAATGCTGGCTTCAAGCACCGAATTGCCGGACGCGAGGCCATTGGTCGACGAGCCAAACAGCGACTGCCCGACGTCAGGCGCCGGATAATAGACAAGTTCGGCGGGGACAGTAGATTCATCTCCGCTCTCGAGATCCTCGACCGAGGCCAACAACAGTGGAGCGTTTAGATCGACTTCGCGATTCAGCAATGGCGCGAAATCGAGAATCGCATCATGCTTGTGCTCGGATCCGGAAATGTCCTTTGCGGATCCCCACCGAGTCGCGACACTATTCTTTTCCGGGTCGGCGAAAAAAAATTCCAGCGCCTCCATATAGGCTCCGACTTCGGCGTCTACGGGGCGCAAACCTTTTCCAAAAGTGAATGACTCGCCGCGCGCCTGCGGTCGCACACTTACGCAAACCGGCACACCGAGCACGTCCAGATCGGTGATGTCGCTCACCTCGCTGATGCCTGCCGCTGCGGCCAGACGCCTGGCATACAACAAAGTGGTCTCAGGCGCTAAGGTGCGCATGCTTCGATTTGAAACCATGCGTCGATATCCGTGCCGAGGACCAAACTGACTGTCTCGCCAGAGACCCTGAGGGAGCTCCGCAAGAGACACTCGCACGCAGCGCAAAGAAAACAAGACATGCGCGCCAATATCGAGCACGCCCGACTTTCGTCCGCGTTGCGATATTCATCCACTCGCCATTGGTATAAGAACAATGGCGAGTGGTTTGTTGAATAATCTTAGGCGTTAGCCGTCGATGTCATCACCGCAGTGGGCTCCCAACGCGATGGCGCCGCAGAATCCGTCAACGTCGCCGTCGTCGTCGCCACAGTGCACCCCAGTAGCTACGGGATGATTACTTAACAGGCGCGTAAGTGTTTCTCGGTCCAACTCGATCGAAACTGTGTTCTTCTTCATAGCTTTCCCCCTTCAAAGAGAGTGACGGTTAAGGTTTCGGGGCTTTTACTCATGAACAGCAAAGTGAAAACCCGCACTGTTTGCGATGGTATCTAAAAATGAGAGCGGAATCTCAACACCGAAACCACGAGACCCGCCCGCATAGTTTCCTAATCGGAACTGATTTGGCATCACAGGCGCAATCACCCAGGGTCTTCATTGGCTCACGAAGAACCCTGCTACTTCATCAAGCAACAACTACCCTCGGCAGCCTGCAGTGCCGGCTGCGAACAACCAGGGTTAATGCTTCAAACAGCCAAAGCTTAATGGTGCCCCAGCGGCGTGGTCCTGGGGCAGGTCGCCGCGTCTGCGCAAGTCTGAACCAGTTGCATCATCCCACGATCCTCATGGCCCAGAATGTGACAATGCAAGACGTATATGCCCGTGAAATCCACGAAACGGGTCAGAATTTTCACATAGCCTCCGGTGGGAATCGCAAAATTATCCCACCAGACCCAGGGCGTAGGCAGATGAACCGGCGCCCCGTTGTTTTGGTTCGGATCTTTGATCTCCACAACCTGAAACGGATTGATATGGATGTGGAAAGGATGGGGCGCACCGCCGTCGTTATAGATGGTCCATTCCTCAGTGTCGCCGAGTTGCATGGTCTGATCGATTACCCCCTCATTAAACTGCTTACCATCGATCGTGTGCTTCGGCGGCGGGTACGGGGCACCGGTGCCCCGTTTCATCTCGGGCGCCACTGACGGATCGGCCGTCGACTTGAAGTGGAGCACGCGTTTCTTTTTTGGGTCAGTCGGAAACTCGAGGTCCGCGAGAAACTTCGGCATATCCGGAAACTGTGCCTTGGTCGGGAACTTCATTGGCTCCTTGATAACGGGCACCGCCGGATCTTGTTTTACGTTTACGGTGAAAAGAAGCTTGCCACCAAAAGTTACCGGGAACGTGTCCTCTTTGCTGGGGGCCTGGACCAGCAAATCAATCCGATTTCCGGGCGCCAGACTACCGAATGGAGCTTTCGACTTCGCCGGTACCGTAAACGCGGCGTTGGTAAGATTCGGATCGTAGTTTGCCCGGTTGAACTGGACACCGTCCTGGGCGGTTTGGACCCACTTGATTCCCTTCGGACTATCGAGGGGGACCGCCGCCTGGTGGCAGGCGTTGATGATGCGCCAGAACTGCATTTCGTTCGGATTCATCTGAACGCACGGCGTTAGTTGACCATTCACCACCACCGGCTCTGGAGCAAGTGGGTTGGCAACAGGGGTGGGGCTGGCCAGCGCGACTGGGGGCTTGAGTAGATTGACGGTGTCCCCGTACTGCTGCAATACCATGACTCGTTGTCGCTTAAAGTATTTGTCCAGCTTGTCATCGTAGTCTTCGCCTTCGATGATCAAGGCGCCCGCCATGCCGTTCAGCAAATTGATGGCAGTCGATCCGTGTTTGTGGGCGTGATACCAGTGGGTGCCTGGCGCCTGGCCCATGCTGTTCGCCTTACCATTCCATTTAGGAATAGTGAAGCAGGTAGGGAAAGCGCCAATGTAATATTGCGGCAACAGTTTCGCCCCGATCGCCTTCAAGTTCTGCAGCCATAGCTGATGGTCGGGAGGCAGCCCAAAGCCACCCTGGTACGGAGCTGTCTTGTCGTAGGTTTTGAGAAGTTCTTCTTGCCACTTTTGCCACCCGTCCGGCCATTCGGACCAGAGCAGCGGCTGAGTGCCGTGGGCGCAGTCGGCGAATACCTTATCGAAAGAAGCTTTCACAGTTTCTTCATTCACGGTCGGGTTGCCGGCGGAGTCACGAGGAGAAGGTCGAATGTTCAGCAACACGTTGTCGGAGACTCCGCTGGGACTAACGTGGCTACCGTGAAAATGCAAGTTGGTTGAACTCGAGGCGTGGAAGCAGTTCGGCGGATTTTCAAAACTTGGGTTGCCCGGGTAAGTGTTCATGTTCATTCCCGCTACGGAATAGCTCTGGCAACCCTGGCCTTTCTCAGCGACGTCCATACCGCCTGCCGGAAAATCACTCGTCTTCACATGATTCAGGAGTGTGATTTGAACGCGATCCCCAACGCGCGCGCGAAGAGTTGGCCCAGGATTCGGAACGCCCAATTTCGGGGGCCAAACCTTGGTCTTGTCATTCACGTCGTAGCCAGAGAGGTAACGCATCGGACTCTGACCTGTCCCGCCGCCCGCTTTCGGGTACGTCCTGTTTTCCTCGCTGAGAACTTTAATTACGGCCTGCAGTGTCCCCTTTGCAGACCTCTTGATCTCCATAATGTCCTGAAGCGCCTGCCCCGCTGGACAAACCTGCGTCTGCCACGCGCCAGCCCACAGCTTCGAGGCAAAGGACGGCAACAGTGAAGTAAGAGCCAGACCCGAGGCTGCCAACATGCCTTGCTGCAGGAATGCGCGCCTCGTGCCTTCGGAAACGGATCGAGTGTTGGACTCGTTAGGACTCTCTTCGCCCACTTGATCTTTGACGACGGGTTCTTCAAACATGCTGGACCTCCTCGGTGTAAGGTTTGTTTGCGCCGCGACTTCTCAAGAGTTGTGTCGAGTTTCAGAATGCCGGTTGGTTGTTAGGACCAATCGGTACTACCTCGTGTTTTTTCCGAACGCGCCCTTTTTAGTTTTCCCGCCAAAGGCGCCCTTCTTAGTCTTCCCGCCAAAAGCGCCTTTCTTCTTCCCAAGCGTAACGTTGATCTGCCCCGTCTCCTTCGGATGGAGGGCGCAAACGTAATTCAACGTGTAAGCCTTCGGCGGAACGTAGGGGACCATACCGACTGGGTCTGACGATGCGCCGGGCGGAATCTGATATGGCAACCAGGCTGTCTTCTCACTAACGCTGGGCGCCGGCCAATGCGCGTTTGTCGGATCGCTATTGAACCAGAAAACGCTATCGTTCGGTTGCGCCGTGCGCGGATTGGGATCAAACACAGCCGGGTTACCTGGCTTGATTGTGATTTTGTAAGTCGACATCGAACCTTCCCCTTTCTTCTTCGACGAGATGCCTCAGCCAGAAACGAGGGCGCTTGCTCAAAAACTGGGCGAGACTCTATCACAAGTAATGAAAATTGCAATAGCTTTCGCAAGCAACCTTGCAAGAGAATTGGGGAAGCTTTTCGTCTAGCCTTTTAAGTCTGAGAGCACTGACCCAGCATTTGTGATCCTCTTTCCAAAGCGCACCATAAATAGAGAAGCGCATCAAATGTATGGGCCCAACATCTAGAACAGCGTTTACGAGAATCACACGAAGCCGCTGCCTAACCAAAATCTCAACCGGGTTGAGAAATTGATGGGCGCTTGTTAACGCATAGTTTGAGCTGGAGGGATCCCGGCCGCGGGTCTTGTTCAAAATTCGGAAGCCGACACTCCACCATTGAGTGACGCCCGCTTAAGAGCAAGGAGGAGGGTGAATAATGTTCATGTCAACCACGGCACACATCGAATCCGTGACGCGAGATTCATTCATTAAGATTTCGCAGCAGCTCTTCCCAGCGGCCCTGCGCCTTTAAGATCAACTCACAGATTTCGCGCACGGCTCCGCGACCGCCTTTCATTTTCGTGACGTAATGCGCAGCTTGCCTCGTCTCCTCAACTGCGTCAGCCACCGCGACCGCCAACCCAACGCGACGCAGCACGCGAATGTCGGCGAGGTCATCGCCGACAAATGCGCACTCTTCCGGCGACACGCCAGCGGCCCCGATTATTTCTTCGAGCGCTTTGATTTTATCTTTCGCGAACTGATGCACGTACGTAATTTTCAGATCGTGCGCGCGCCGCTCAACAGCCGTCGACTTTCTACCTGAGATAATTCCAGTGCGCAGGCCCGCGCGATGCATCAACGAGATGCCCTGGCCATCGCGAACATGAAATCCCTTCTGCTCGTCATAATCTTCGGTCAGCCAGATACGTCCATCGGTCAGGACGCCATCGCAATCCATGAGCAGTAACTTAATCCGGCGAGCCCGGGTCAGAACGTCTTCGGAAATTTTGTTTGAATCGATCGGAGTCACTGGAATGAATCAATCGCCAGCTGCTGCAGGCTTTACTGACCGACTATTGATTAAGTGCGCCATGTAACCGGCGCCGAAGCCGTTATCGATGTTCACGACCGCGATGCCCGGAGCACAGGCGTTCAGCATGGTCATCAATGCGGCGGTGCCGCCGAGTCCGGTTCCATAGCCGATGCTGGTGGGCACGGCAATCACGGGCGCCGCCACCAAGCCACCAACTAACGTGGGCAGTGCGCCGTCCATTCCGGCGACCACGACAATCACGTTTGCGGCGTTTAATCTTTCGCGCGCGGACAGCAGGCGATGCACGCCGGCGACCCCGACGTCATAAAGCTGCTCAGTTTTACTGCCCAGCGCGGCCGCGGTCAGCGCCGCTTCGTCGGCGACGGGAACGTCGGCAGTTCCGGCGCACACAATCAGCACAGTCGTCTCGGTCGGATCTGCGCCGTTGACACCGAGTTGTATCATGCGCGCCGATTCAAAATATTGGGCTGAAGGAATTTTTGCGGCGACTGCCTCATAGACCTCGCGCGTGGCGCGGGTTGCCAGTACGGGTGAATGCTTGTGCTCAAGCCGCTGCATAATTTCAACGACATGCTCGACACGCTTGCCTTCGCAAAAGACGACTTCGGGGAAACCCTTGCGCAAAGCGCGATGATGATCGAGACGGGCGAATCCCAGATCCTCGTAGGGCAGATTGCGCAGGCGCTCGACTGCGCTTTCCACCGTCCGATCGCCGTTGCGCACCTCGTTCAATAATTCGCGGAGTAATTCAGCTTGCATTTTCTGTGGGTGCCAAAACGGGCAGCGATCGCGACCGGAGCAACGATAACGGCGGTTCACTTAATGCGGTTGTGTTTTCGCTCGATGAACCTGTGCGGTAACCATCGGGATCGATCTCAACGCTGGCAAAGCCCAGCCCGACCAAACGGGCGGCAATTTCCGAATGATGCTTATGCAAGATCGAGAAATCGCATGGCTCAACTTCTATTCGCGCAACTTCACCATGATGCCGGACGCGAACCTGGCCGACTCCGAGGCCCTTTAAGAATGTCTCAGCGCGATCGACTTGAGACAGCGAATGCAGCGTTATCGGCGTCCCGTGCGGGATGCGTGACGAGAGGCAGGCCAAAGCAGGTTTGTCCCACGTCGGCAGACCGAACGTACGCGACAATTCCCTCACCTCCGACTTGGCCAGGTTTGCTTCAACCAGCGGAGAGATGACTCCGTGCTCGACGGCAGCCGCCCTTCCCGGCCGCCGATCACTGAGGTCATCAACGTTTAGCCCGTCGAGCATCGCGTCAATTCCCTGTGAGCGCGCGAAGCCGCCGATGCGCGCGTACATTTCTGTCTTGCAGAAGTAACATCGGTTCGCCGCGTTGGCTAGATAATTTTGGTCGACCGTTTCAAAGGTGCGGATGACAGAGTGCTTGACGCCTATCGACTGGGCCAACTCTCGCGCTTCTTCCAGCTCGCCGGCGGGTAGCGACTCGCTCAGCGCGGTCACCGCGATGACGTTGTCACCCAGGACTTCATGCGCGACTTTTAAGACCAGCGTCGAATCGACGCCGCCGGAAAAAGCAACGGCGCAGGAAGGCAGACGCCCAATCGTGGCGCGGAGTTCGTCCAGTTTGAATTCCAGGGAAGTCATCGATTGCCTTTGCCGTTTCGCCCGGAGGATTACCGCACTTCGAAAAATTCAATCGCTTCGAGCTTCAAGTTGCCGCCCACGCGGGCGAGCATGAACAGGGCGGTCCCAGAATGTTCGACGCCCAGTTGTTTGGTGGTCAACGCGACGTCCACCGAAATTCGATCGGCGCTGAGCTGTTCAGTCCGCAACACACGCGTCTGCCACCCTTCCGTATTGCTCCCGACGACCTGTTGAATGAATCGGCCCAACTCTCCGGGAACGATCAGCGGCGCAATTTCCGCTGAGCGGCCGGAGCGCATGGCGGTATCAAGCTGGCCGAGGAACGACTTAACGCTTTCATCAACCACAGGATTGGCTGATTCGGCTCGCACCCGACCAGCGCGCGCCGCGAGAGTCGATGCGTATTCAGCGTCCGCACGAATTGCCTCAGTGAAGAGCCGGGCGGCATCGGCGACTTGCCCGCGACGCAACGCCAATTCGCCGAGACCGTAACTCGCCCACGCCAGGCTCGTCGGCAGAGGCAATTTCTCAGTGAGCAATTGCTTAAACTCGCGTTCCGCTTCGTCGTTCTTGTTTTCGGCGAGCAAGGCACGGCCGAGCACGATTCGCGCCTCCTGTGAACGCGGCGACGCCGCCAACATTTGTCGCGCCAGGGTCTCGGCCTTCGCGTATTCCTGCGCCCCGTACAATCGATTTGCCTCCGCGAGTGACTCAGCAACATCGGGAACGCGCGGAGCCACATCATTCGCATACTCGAGTTGCGGATACAGCTTTTCTGGATCGACTTCGACGGAGACGATGTTGGCCGCATTCTTGAACGAAGCCTGGCCGAAGTCATGAGCCGGCACGCTTGTCTGTGTCGTTAGACGAAGGCCGGTATTCGTGGTAGCGGCCACGTTCACCGTTACGTCCATCGACCCGAGGTTTCGCAGCGCCGCGGTCCATTGCCCGCCTTGTTGGACCGGCAATCCGGCCAGCAAGTCCATGTCGGTCGTTTGATCCAATTCCTGATCGAGAAGTGTTTTAATTGCGCCGCTGCGCTCCGCAAACGCTGCGCGCGCCGCGACCAGGGTCAACCCATCCGCGCCCGCCTTACCGTTAGCCAGGAGAGCCTTGAGAGTCCCCATGAAAGCGTCGCGGCCGGTCAGGCTATCTACCAAACGCCAAACCATCGCCCCTTTGTTCGCAACTGAATTAATGTACGTCGGATCCAGCGGCGTGGTGCGTGACAGCGGCCCATCGCGTTTCGCAATGGCGGCGTACGCCACACGCTCGCGTCCGCGTTCGGCCTCGGCTGCATCCGCGCCGAATTCCTTTTCGATGAACAGCGTCGCAAGGAAACGCGTCAGGCCCTCGTGAATCACGCCATGACCTTCGCCCCTCACCGGGGTGTCCGTGCCAATCCACAATCGCGCAACGGCTTCGCTGATCGTCATCGCGGACGCAGCGTCGACGCTCTTGCGTTGAAACGAGCCGTTACCCAAAAGGATTGCGCCGGCGTCTTCAAATCCGGCGCCGCGGGTCACCGCAATCAGCCTGATCGGAACGTCGGGCGCTGCGCCGAGCAAACTTGCGTAGAAACTTCGCGCATTACTCGCGAGCGCAATCAAGCTCTCGGCCTGTTTCTTTTCATCGGCGCCGGCGCCTTTGGCCAAATATGCACTAATGCCTTTGGCGTTCGCGCCGCCATCCACTCGATCCCACGCGCCGGCAACAAAGAACGGCTGACCATTCAAGGGTTGCTCAAATACGCTGTTGCCGCCGGCGCTCTTATCGACTCCCGACGACAGCGCGGACACGCCGTTAATCGCCAAGCGAAATGGCGCATAGTCCGCGCCGCGAATTGAAAATTCGTTGTTGACCTGTGGATACCACATCGACTGTGGCAGAAACTGTGAACCAACCGGCGACAGGGCGGCGATGCCGGTATTCTCGGTTATGGGCACGCGGTAATCGATAGTGGCAAGAACGTTTTGGGTCGGCGCCACGGGCGCAGGCAAAGTGATGGTCACGCGCTGAGATGCGCCACGTTGAGAATTGCCGCGAGTGTCAGGCCGCGATTGGTAAGTCGCGGTCGCCGATCCGATCGTGACCGACTTGATCTCGGCAGTTGAATTGATTCGAACCGTCAGCGTCGATCCCGGCCCACGTCCAATGTTCCGCGCGTTAATCGTGGCGCGAGCAGTCAGCGCCCGCTCGGCCCCGATGCCGGGCACCGTAATGTCGTAACTCAAAACGGCCCAGGCGGCACGCGGCTCATCCTGGGCATGCATCGCGTGGACGAGCACAAGAGAGAGAGCCAGGGAGCAAACAATTACGAAGCAAGAGATGAACCTCATATACGATGTGCGATCGATTATTGAAATTGGAAATTACAAATTGAAAATGGCGAGCTGAAAACGCGCGTTTGTCGGAACTCAATTTTCAATTCCCAATTCGTAATTCCCAATTCCGTCCTTGTGAACCAGTGAATGTATGTCGCGCAGGCTCTCTAATAATCCTGCCATCCTTGCGAGCGGCAGCATGTTCGGCCCGTCGGACGGCGCCCGCTCCGGCGCGTCATGAACTTCCATGAAAACCGCATCAACTCCGCAAGCGACGCCGGCGCGCGCGAGTGGTTCGATGTACTGCGACAAGCCACCCGTTGCATGACCGAGTCCGCCCGGCAGTTGCAACGAATGGGTCACGTCGAACACTACGGGCACGCCAAACTCGCTCATAATCGGAAACGATCGCATGTCCACGACGAGATTGTTATAGCCGAAGCTGACTCCGCGCTCGGTCAGCATCACGCGTTCGCCGCCGGCAGCCTGCGCCTTCTCAACAATATTCCGGGCATCTGCGGGCGCGAGAAACTGGCCCTTCTTAATGTTTACCGCGCGGCCCGATTTCGCCGCGGCCGCAATCAAATCAGTCTGCCGGCAAAGAAAGGCTGGAATCTGAAGCACATCCGCGATCCCGGCAACGCGCTCGACTTGATCGATCTCGTGAACGTCAGTCAAAACCGGGACCTCGACCTCAGCCTTGATTGACTCCAGAATCTCCAAACCAGGCTCGATGCCGATCCCACGAAACCCCTTGATCGACGATCGATTTGCTTTATCGAATGAAGCTTTGAAGACGAAATCAAGACCGGCGTCGCGTGCGCGCGCAGCACACTCGCGGGCCATCATCGTCGCGTGTTCTCGCGATTCGATCACGCAAGGTCCGGCGATGATCGTCAAACGTCCATCGCCAAACGTAGCTGACCCCACTTGAAAGGATTTCGTCATCCGGGCGCGAAATGAAGACTATAGTATCAAACGGGCCGCAAGACGAAATGGCTAGAACGGTATGGCCTTCTTGAATTTGTCCCATGCCCTCTTCAGGGTTGACGGCTTATCGGCACGACGACGCTCGTCATTGCGGTGCGCCGGTGTCCGGCTCGCAGCCGCCGCCGGTGTGGGCGTCGGCGTGGGGGTTGGCGTTGGTGTGGGCGTCGGAGTTGATTGAGTCACGAGGGCGGAATCATTTCCTGTCCACCAGCGGGCTGCCAGCACGCCTGAGCCCAGAATTGCAATCAGCACGATGATCCCCGCGAGCCATAAATTTGGTTTCCTCGCCGGCGCCTCCATGAGAACGTTCATGCGGCGAATAACCGGTTGGTTTGCCGGGGCCGCCTGCAGCGGTCGTGTTTCTTCCGAAACGGGTGCGTTACCAACCGCCGCCTGTACCTGACGCAGAGTATTCAGATCAATCAACAAACGTCCCGACGGACTTTCGGTGCCCGCGTTTCGCAACTGCTCGAGCATCGGCGAATGGGGACTGTCCGCATGTTCCAGGCCCAACGCTTCAGCCGTGGCAAATAACTCGCGTCTCAATTCATTTCCGTCATGCGGCCGTTCGGCCGGGTTCTTAGCCAGAGCGTGCAAGACGAGATTCTCAATCGCTTCCGGAATCGACGAAACAATTTCTCGCGGCGGTCGCGGCGCCTCAGAAACTTGTTTCAACGCAATCGCCAAATGCGTCTCGCCGTTGAACGGACACGAGCCGGTCAACATTTCGTAGAGAATAATCCCGAGGCTGTAGACATCTGTGGCCGGTGTCAGAGCGACGCCGTCGGCGCATTGCTCAGGAGACATGTACCGGGGCGTGCCGACGAGCGCGCCGACTTGAGTCAGGGTGTGATAATCGTCGTCGTGCTCTTCGACCACAAACTTGGCTACGCCGAAATCGAGGACCTTCACCACTGCCGGCAGATTCGGCCGTTGTTCGATAAAAATATTCGCTGGTTTGAGATCGCGATGAATCAATCCGGCGTCATGCGCGGCGCCCACTGCGGCGCAGGCTTGCAGCATCAATGACGCGGCCCGGGCCGCATCGAGCGGCGCTTCATGGGCGATCAAGTCTCGCAGCGTGCGGCCTTCGAGCAACTCCATCACGATGTACAAATAGCCATCGTCGGTCGCGCCGAAATCGGTCACCGTTACCGCGTTCGGATGTTGCATGCGGCCGGCGGCGCGCGCCTCGCGGCGAAATCTTTGCTGCGCGGTTTGGTCGCCAACGAATCGCTGGCTCAGAACTTTTAAGGCTACGGGCCGGTCGATGAGTAAGTGAGTGGCCCGATAAACGGTACCCATGCCACCGCCACCGAGCCGTTCATCGAGCCGGTACTTTCCATCGAACACGCGGCCCAGAAGCGGATCGAGCGGAACATCGGCGATGGTGGCGTCAGCTTGCAGCGGAGTGTTATCGCTCGAACAGACAAACACATCGTCCGGGAACTGCCGACCACATCGCGGGCATTGAAGCATATTTGATGGATACCTAAATCGAGAGAGCGCTTAATCTATTATCACGCAAACGCTGCGATTACTGCTACTCAGCCTCCGCTAGGGGTGAAAGAGCGCGACTCTGGTATATCCGACTGTTTGGGTAAGCGTTGACTTGTTGGATTACTTTCCGGCGCCTTCGCTGCGCGCGCGGATGGCGTTGGCGGTTTGCGTAGATTGACTGACGGCTTCAGCGCTGGTGTCGCTGCGCGCGGCGTCGGCAACGAGTTCCAAATCGTCTTTCGTGCCTACGTAAGCGAGACCGCGCAGGGCATCGACAATGGTCGCGTGATCGGGCAGGACCCGCGCGACGGTTTGGTTGGCATTGATTTGATCGCCCTCCTTCGCAATCTGAGGGTAGGCGATCTTACCGTCGACGGGCGAACGGAATTCGTAGAGGTTGTTCGACGCGTCGCGAATGCGCGCCAGCATGCCGCCGGCGCGAATCGTCGAGTTAACCGGCAACAACCCGACAATGGTGCCGGCCAACGGTGGTTTTGCCTCGAAGGGTATCAACATCGCGCGCAGCTCTGCACGTCCCGATGCATCGCCAAACCGGACCAGTTGCAGCGCGGCATTGCGGCGCACGAGCGGGTCGTCGTCTTTCAGCAATTGCAGCAAAGCGGCGTGGAAATCATCTGACTTATTGTCCTGGCCCATCACCCACGCCGCAGTCTTGCGGACCTCGGCGACAGAAGATTTCGAAGCGGCGACGATCTGAGGATAGAACTGCGTAGCGCTTGCCTCTCCTTTTTCGATCCTGGCCTCGACCTGAAGCAGCGCGTGCTGCATGTGACGCGGATTATTTTGATCGTTGAGATAAGTTGTGAGCTCCTGATCGGACAAGCCGCGGCCGAACCAGGTCAGATACCACGTCAGGAACGGCACGATGATGAATAACGCGGCAACGATTATCAGCCACACGTTGGACGGACGATGCGGTCGAGAGATGACGACCACTGCGTCATTGTTTTGCCCGTTGGAGTTCACCGAGTCATTCGACATTTGTCGTTTGCCATCCAATCACGAGATCACCAAATCAAATATCTCGCAGCGCGCGCGCAGTACGCTGCATACTCCGCGCCGTATTGCTGCTTCAGGAACTCTTCTTCGCGCAAGACCTGGAACTGGATAAACACCACCGCCAGGACCGCGAAGATTAGGAAAAACCAGGTGCCATTCACCAGAAAGATGCCAAAGAAAAACAGAATGAACGCCACGTAAATTGGATTTCGCGTCACGGCAAAAATGCCGCCGGTCACCAACGCTCCGGGCGTCTTACGGTCGATGCCTATTCTCCACGAAGTGCCGAAATTTACGAACGCCAGGAGGAATGGAATCAACCCGGCGATCATCAGTGCCAGGCCGATGGTCCTGGCGGCCTGCGTCCGGAGAACAGCAAGCCCAACATGATCCGGAAAGAGATCGACCGGCGCTCGCAGCGCGCGCAAAAGGACCTCGACCACCCACAGAACCACCGCCAGGAGCGAAAGCAATTCAATTACCCGCCACGCGCCTTTGCCACGGCCGATGACGATGGGAAAGACGCCGGTTGCGGCCCATGAGTACAAGGCCTTGCTGACGATGACGCAGGTGATTACGACGATCAGTGCGATTTGAAAGTAATTCAGGAAGCCCATCGTAAGCGCGAGCAGTATCGGCGTTGACTCCGGCGAAATCAAACGATCATCTAGTGCGCTGACGGATACAGATGGTAGAGCATCAGGTAAACAATCACGCCGGTAATCGATACATACATCCACATCGGCAAGGTCCAGCGCGCAATCGCCCGGTGTCTCAGAAAGTCGCCGCGAAACGCGCGACGGAAGGTGATGATTACAAACGGCACGATGACGGCGGCCATCACCGTGTGCGTCCCCAAAATCGCCAGATAGATAGGCCGCACAATTCCCTGCCCCGCAAATCGGGTTGTGCCGTGATGCGCGTGATAGACAATGTAGGAAACCAGGAAGAGCAGCGAAGCGGTCAGGGCCAGCAACTGACAACGCCGATGCGCCAGCACCCGGCCGCGACGAATGAAGTAATAGCCGCTCGAGAGCAGCACAAAGCTGGAAGCGTTGAGGGTCGCGTTGAGGTGCGGAAGAACGGAATAGAAATCAGTGAGCAACTGAAAACCAGTAAGCAATGGGCAGTGAGTAGTGAGCGGCATTACGTCACGACTGGCGCGCCGAGGATCTCCTTGAACGCCTCAACTCCCAACTGCTTACGGCTCACTGCTCACCGCTCACTTCTTTTTTCATCACAGCCATCATTCGATTGACGTCCGGCGGCAGGGCGCGGCCTTTTGTATCTTTTAGAGAGGGCACGGCGCGCGCGGCTGGCGGCTTATCGGGTGTCATCACAGGTGACGCGCCGGATCCGGCCGCGACGACACCCGATGCGCTTTTTTGCGCGGTTGCGACTTTGTTCTCAGCGGCTTTCGCGCCGTGTTTCGGTGCGGCTTTTACCGGCTTGGAAACCAGCTCCTCATAGCCGCAACGTTCGCATTGCCACGACGGGAAAATTGCGTTCGGGTCGCCGGTGCTTTGATAAACGGCGCGGCGCGAAGGGATGATCTTGCCACCACAGCGCGGACATGATCGGCCGCGGGTGGTGCGGCGCTCGATGTCGATTCCGAGTTGGAGGGCTACATCTTTCATTTCGATCTGTTCGATTAACCGGAGCGTCGCTGGCGCATCGCCACAATAAATATCGTGCAGAAGATCGAGACCGGCGGAATCAGCAGCACCAACACTCCGATGTTAAAGTTGCGAATGAATGAACTATTGTTGCCCAGAGACGCGCGGCACATGACGCATTGGGCCAGCGACGTGGTCGCGCCGAGATCGAAGACGAGTCCCAGTGCGAATATTAGCAGAGCCAAAACTAACAGATGACGCAACTTCAGTTTCATTCTTTGCGAGCCTCTGGGCCCAGCGCTAACCGGACCGCCTTCTGACACATCAGTGATCCGGTTCTGCCGCGGCTGCCGGCGGCCCGGAGTACCTCAGATTCTTCGCGCGGAAACTGTCGGGAAAGAAAATCAACAACAGACAGATGCAGACCACTACCGCGGGAATGATTGTCAGGATCAGGTTCAGCCGCTCAAATCTCAAGTGCATGAAATATGCGATGATGAGCGCAGCCTTGATGAGAGACGCGCCCATCAAAATTACCAGCATGAGCACCACGTTCAGGTGGATATAGCCGAGAAAGACTTCGAAGCCCGTTAGCGCCAGCAGCCAGACCCAAACCATCATGAAGAGCCGGTAACTGCCCGCGAAGTGAACTTCTTCAACCGGTTCGGCATGCGCGCCGGCCGGCGATTCGCCCGACGCTTCGGCCGCCTGCGCCGCTTTTCGTTTGGCCAGCATGTCCATGCCCGGCACCACCAGGAAACACAACGCTAAAAGCAGCGGCACCACGGTGAAGAACAACCCGTCAGTGCTGATCACGGTTCCCGCCGCAAACAAATTGTAAGCAACCAGCGCCAGGAAGAGTGCGGCGCCGACAAGACAGACAATGTTCAGCAGCGACTGTTCACGTTTCTCGGTTGATTGCGGTTCGGCCATATCTTGCGTCGTCATAAACTATTCTCGGGTAATGGTCAACGACTTTCGCCGGCGGACGGCGGCCCGTTATAACGTAACTCTCTGGCGCGAAAACTGTCCGGAAAGAAAATCAACAAAAGGCAGATGCAAATCACCAGCGCCGGCACGATCGTCAGCACCAGATTCAGCCGCTCGAACCTCAGGTGCATAAAATAAGCGACGATGAGCGCGGCTTTGACGATCGATGCACCCATCAGTATCACCAGCATCAACACCACGCTCAGGTGAATGTATCCGAGAAAGACTTCGAAGCTCGTCAACAAGAGCAACCAAACCCAGACGGAGATAAAGAGCTTGTTGCTACCCGCGAAATGATCGTGCGTCTCGGCGAATGCGCTCATGGCTTTCTCTCCACTTACTTCTTCGGATCAATCGAAAGCAGGTAGATCATCGGGAACACAAACATCCAGACCAGATCGACAAAGTGCCAATACAAGCCGCTGATTTCGATATCTTCGTGTTTCAGGTTCTTGACGCGCGCGGCCACGACAAACAGATAAATGCAGCCCGTGAACACGTGGAACATGTGCATGCCGGTGATGCCGAAGAACGTGGCGCCGAATAAAGGCGTCGAGCCGGGCCACCTTTCGATCCATTCCTGCGGCAACTGAAACGGCCTGAGCCCTTCAGCCATCAAGTGGCTCCACTCGATCGAGTGCAGGATGATGAAGGTCGCGCCCAGCAGTGCGGTCAGTATGATCCAGGTGCGCGCTTTCGACTTTTTACCATGAGCCGAGGCGGACACGGCCATCACCATCGTCAAACTGGAGGACAACAGCACCAGCGTCATGACTGACGAGAAGACGATGCTCGGATAGAACTTGAACGGCGTGGGCCAGACATTCGAGGCGCGCACGTAAGCGTAGCCAATCAGCAGCGCCGAAAACGTCAGCGAGTCGGACATGATGAAAAGCCACATGCCGAGCTTCCGGTGACCGACGCGATAAGGATGAACGCCACCGCCCCAATCGTCGACTAAGACATCTGCTTCAGCAGCCATCGGTTATCCTCCGAGAGTTTTTGTTTCCTTCTCCCTCCGGGAGAGGGTTAGGGTGAGCGGTTTTGCGCGACCTCGCCAGACCCTCACCCCAGCCCTCTCCCAGAGGGAGAAGGAGAAAATCTCACTTCCAAAACGTCAACAGCATGAACAATCCAATCCAAAGCACGTCCATGAAGTGCCAATAGATCGTTACGGCATCGGCAGCGCCGAGGCGCCGCAATTCAGCATCGACGGAGGTGCGCGGTCCGCGAGTGCGAATCACCAGATAACCCAGGGCGATTAAACCGCCCATCACGTGCACACCATGCGCGCCGGTGAATAAATAGAAGAACGAGTTATAAGGATTGCTCGCCAGGTACGCGCCCTGCCGGACCAATTGGCGCCACGCGAACATTTGCGAAACGACAAAGGCAATGCCCAGCACCACGGTATTGGCCAGCCAGAGGCCGTATCCCGATTCATTGTGGCTCTTCAAAGATCGTCGCGACAATTCGATCGTCACGCTGCTCATTACGAGCAGCGCCGTGCTCAACCAGAGAACTTTCGGCATCGCAATGCGGTGCCAATCGTCCGATGAAGCGGAACGAACGATGTACGCGCTGGTCAGAGCGACGAACAGCATCAGGATGCTGCCGATCGCCATCCAGATACCGATCCGGTAACGCGCCGGCGAGAATTGAAACGGCGTGTCATCGCCGCCTCCATTCTTATGAAAGCCGTTGCCGTTGCGCGGCCGCGGACCTCCGCCGATAACGGTTTTGACCGCCCGCTCAGTGCTTGTGGCCGTTGCCGCCATTCCCGCCTCCATGATCGGCAACTATGTTTTCGCCGTCAGTCTGCATGATGAAATCGTTCGGCGCTCCGGGAACCGAGAACTCGTAGGGCCCGTGATACACGGTCGGCATAATGCCCGCAAAATTGTCGTGCGGCGGCGGCGACGGAATCCCCCACTCGAGCGTCGTTGCTTCCCAGGGATTTTCGCCGGCCGGCGCACCCTTGAAGATGCTCCAGAAGAAATTGAAGTAGAAAAGGACCTGGGCCACGACCGTGATAATCGCGGCCACCGTCACAAACAACACCAGTGAATGGGAGTTCTTCAAAAACTCGTATTCAGTGAACTGTGCATAGCGTCGCGGCATCCCCAGCAATCCCATTGCGTGAAACGGCACGAAGATCGCGTACACGCCGAGGAAGGTAATCCAGAAATGAATCTTGCCGATGCCCTCGTTCATCATGCGGCCGAACATCTTCGGGAACCAGAAGTAAGTGGCCGCGAACATTCCAAAGATCGACGCGACACCCATCACCAGATGGAAGTGAGCGGTCACGAAATAAGTGTCATGAAAGAAGAAGTCGAGCGACGATTGACCTAACACGAGGCCGGTGATGCCGCCGGCGACGAACAACGACACGAAGCCGATCGAGAAGAGCATCGGTGTCGTAAAGCGTATCCGCGCTCCCCAAAGCGTTCCGATCCAGTTGAATGTCTTAATTGCCGAAGGCACGCCGATCGACAACGTCAACACCGAAAACGCGACGGCTGAGTAAGGACTCATGCCGCTCATGAACATGTGATGGCCCCAGACAAAGAAGCCCAGCATGCCGATCGCAAAAATTGCGAACACCATCGCGCGATAACCGAAGACGGGTTTGCGCGCAAAGGTCGAAAGGATATGCGACGTCGCGCCCATGCCGGGCAGAATCGCGATGTAAACTTCCGGATGGCCGAAGAACCAGAACAAGTGTTGCCAGAGCAGCGGCGAGCCGCCGTTATGTAGAGGGACCAAGCTGCCACTGACATACAAGCCGCCGGGAATGAAGAAGCTCGTGCCCGCGATGCGATCGAGCAAAAGGAGAATGCCGCCGCCCAGCAGAACCGGAAATGATAGAAGCGCGAGAATCGCGGTGGTGAACCAGGCCCAGCAAGTCAACGGCATGCGCATCAGCGTCATCCCGCGCGTGCGCATATTGAGCAGCGTCGTGATGAAGTTCAGCGCGCCCAGCAGCGAGCCCACACAGAAGATTGCGATACTAATAACCCAAAGATTTACGCCGGCGCCTTGTCCTGGTCCGGCAATCTTTCCGAGCGCGCTCAAAGGCGGATAACCGGTCCAGCCGCCGATGGGACCGACGGTGCCGCTGCCTCCCGCGAAGGAATCGCCGAGCTTCGAAAACCATCCGCCGATCGTGGCATTACCTTCGGCAAAAATCGCGAGGAGAATCACGATGAAACCGACGAAGGTGACCCAGAACGACAACATGTTCAGCGTCGGGAAGGCCATATCGTCCGCGCCGATTTGAATCGGCAGAAAATAATTTCCAAAACCACCCTGTGGCGCGGTAGTGAGCACGAAGAAGACCATGATCGTGCCGTGCATAGTCACCAGGCTGAGATAAAACTCCGGCGTCATCACTCCGCCCGGCGCGCCCTGCGGAAACAGCGTTTCGAGGATCTTGATGTGCGTCCCGGGCCAGCTCAGGTTCACGCGCATCAGCACCGACATGATCATCCCGACGGCAACCGCGCTCAGCGCCAGCATAATGTACTGAATGCCGATGACTTTATGATCGATGCTGAAGATATATTTGCGAATGAAGCCCGTCGGCGCCGGGTGCCGATGTACTTCTGTATGAGTCGCTTCTGCCATCGTAGGTTCTCTCCTTAAACCAAGGGGGCAAAAATCTGAAACTCAGTAAGTCGGAAGTTGATATTTATTAAGCAGCTCGCCCTGGCGCGCCTGGAACTTCTCCTGCGGCATCGCCACCAATTCGTCGAACTCGTTCTGGGGCAGCACGAGCATGTACGCCTTCATCTTGAAGTGATTCATTCCGCAAAGCTCGGCGCAGGCCAGCTCATACTTGCCGGGCTTGAGCGCGGTGAAGTGAACGTGGATTTTCATTCCCGGCACCAGGTCCTGCTTGAAACGAAGTTGCGGCACAAAGAAGCTGTGCGTCACATCTTTCGAATTGAGCACCAGCTCGACGGGACGATTGGCCGGCACCGCCAGGGTGGCCACGACTGAATCGTCCTTGGCGTTCGGGTCGGTGTCGTCCAGCCCGACAAAGTTCAACGAAGAATCATCGATCAAATTTGGATCGGTGCGGCCGAACACGCCGTCTTTGCCTGGATAATGGAAGTTCCAGCTAAACTGCTGCGCGACAACCTCGACAGTGTAGGCGCCGGCCGGGACCTTGGTCAGGTTAAGCGATGCCCATACGCGCTGGCCCATGATGCCGAGAGTGATGAAGATGATCGCGGTCACCACCGTCCAGATGACTTCCAGCCGATTGTTTCCGTGCGAATAGGTCGCGCGTTGCTTGTCGCCGCTGTCGCGGTATTTCCAGACCACCCAGCCGAGACCAATTTGCGCGGCCGCAAACGAAATGCCGACGACGATAATCGTGATCAGAAACTGCCGGTCATAGGCTGGCCCATGTGCGGTGATCGCCGGCGGAAACCACCACCTGCCGCTGACGAACATCCAGACTGAGAGAATTGTGATTAGCCAGATTGCTATTCCCAGAAGGCGTCCCATTAAGTGTCTCCTCAGGAAGTGACTGGCGAGGAGTGATTGGTGATCGGAGCATCTGTCGCCCAGCGAGATGTCCTAGCACACATCACCATTCACCCATCACCGATTCAAGACCATTACGCCGAACAATAAAGGCAGATAAAGCACCGAAGCCAGGAGCAGTTGCCGCGCATGTTGATTCGATTTTGATAATGCCGCCCGAATGCTACTGGCAAGGAATAGCAAGCTGAACACGGCGGCAGCGACGAGATAAATCTTTCCCGATATTCCGAGGACCGCCGGCAGCAGGCTGACCGGCACGAGCATCAGCGAGTAGGCGATGATCTGCTGTCCCGTCACGCGCCCGTCGGGTTCGACTACCGGCAGCATGCGTATGCCGGCGCGTCCGTAATCTTCGCGATACATCCAGGCAATCGCGAGGAAGTGCGGAAACTGCCAGAGAAAGAGGATCGCGAACAGCACCCAGGCAGCGACATCAATCTCTCCGCGCGCCGCAGCCCATCCCATCAACGGCGGCATCGCTCCCGGAAAAGCGCCCAGCGCCGTTGATAGAGTTGTGCGTGTCTTCAGCGGCGTGTATACAAACAGATAGCCGGTTATGACTGTGAGCCCCAAGAGCGCCGTCAAAGGGTTCACCAATACTGCGAGATACAACTCAGCCATCAGGGTCAGGCTGATGCCAAACCACAGCGCCTCAAACGGGAACAAGCGGCCCGAAGGCAAAGGACGATCGGCCGTCCGCCGCATTAATCCATCCAGATCGCGTTCGATAAATTGATTGAGCGTCGCGATGCCGGACGACAACAACGCGATTCCTATCAAAGCGTGCACGAATTGCACATAGTTGACTGCTCCGCGCGATCCGAGCACAAAACCGGCAGCAGACGTCAACACAATTAGAAATGTGATCCGCGGCTTGGTTAGTTCAAGGTAAGCGGCCACCCGCGCCCTGGCAGTCAACGAGTTGACGGCCGGCTCAGCGGCAGTTGAATGAATTGGTAATGCAGCAGTCTTCGTCGACATAAATCATTCCCGTCTCTTTTCGAGCGGGTAAACGCACTATGCGTGAGCCAGGCGATACTCGGCTTGTTTCGCGCGCACCATTCGAAATACTCGCAGTGTCAAAACTATGGCCGCCGCGAAAACCAGCGCGCCACAAGCAACGTGCGCCACGGTGACCGCGACCATCGGAGTCAACGGCTGGGGATCGTTCGGCGACGTCCGGCGCGTCACGTATGCAGCCAGGCCCAGTCCCAGTTGGACCACTAACAAGAACGCGGCTACCGCGGCCGGCCTGGTTAAGTATGTCTCGGGTCGAAAACGCAAGACGACCGCGGCGATGGTGGTTGATAACACCAGAGTTACAACCACCGCGCCGCAGATATGTGCGACCAGCAAAGGTGTCGGCAGGTCTTGATCCCACGTCGCTGAGTGTCTCAACGTGGCGCCCAATACCAACTGGGTCAGGATCATCGCGAGGCTGAACACGCATAAGGCGCGGACCGGCGGCCCTTCAACCATCTGCTCACGCGGTTCGCTCTCGATCCAACGCTTCGAAGTAAAGACCGCCAGGCTTACAGTAATGAGAAAGAACAGTTGGGCCAGCGTCGCGTGCGTTGCCGAAACAATCAACGGCAAATTCAACTTGACGGTCAACCCGCCCAGCAAGCCCTGCGCAACGACCGCACCGAGCGCCGCCCAGCCGAGCCGCTTTACCCAGGTCCTGGGTTCACGAAACTGCAGGTAGAAGGCCAGCCCGATGGTCAGCATGCCGACGGCCGTCGCGACCATGCGATGGCCGTGTTCCCAGAACAGGTTCCCCACCATTTTGGGAAACACCTGCCCGTTGGAAAGCGGCCAGTCGGAAGTTGCGAGGCCCGCGTCGTGACTGGTCACATTCGCGCCCGCAATTATGAGAAAGAACGTCGCGCACGCCACAAATACGGCGAAGCGGTGAACACCTTTGGACATCGTGACAGGTAAATGGTGATAGGTGATAAGAGCTACCTATCACCCATCACCTATCACTCCTTAATGATTATGCAGCGTCGGGAAAGTGATGGCTTCGAGCATGGGCCACGAGCCAGGCTGAACCATCGCCGTGCCGCCGAACGTGAAGTCCGCCTTCGCTGCGCCACTGGCCGCGACGGTAACGTCCATCTTTTGCTCAGTACCGTTGGCGCCGCCTTCATGCCACGCGACTACGGTGTACTTGCCCGGCGGTACGCCCTTCAGCGAGTAGCTGCCGTCTTTTTCAGTGATGGCAAAGAACGGATGCTTCGAAACCGCAATGTAAGCCTTCATCCATGGATGCTGGTTGCACTTGACCGGCACGAGCACCTCGGCACGAGCCAGCTTGTGCACCAACGCCGGAGCGCCGTTGGCTTGTCCCTGGTTCCAGTCAGGATTGTTCTTGGGCGTAAAGTGAACGTTGTGCTGCGTGGGATCGCTGTTGGTGATCGAAATCGGCTCGTTCACGACCACGCCCAGAACGTGCGGGTGATAGTGACAACCATTCTGATCGAGCGTCGCGGAAGCCGGCATGTTCGGCCACTTGCCGTAATCGCCAATTTTCGAGCCGTCCGCGAGCGTGCCGTCCTTGATATAGACATAGGCATTGGCGATCTTGCCGTCGGCCACGACCCACTCTTCAGTCTTGAGGTCCGGACTCTTCGACGTGCAGGCCGAATCGGCCGAGGTATCGATCTTCTTGTTTTCCGGCGCGGTGCCGTTGTACGAGACTACTCCGGAAATCGTCCCTTCGTTATTTTTGGCTGTATAAGTTTTGCCGGCGCCTTCCGTCGGGCCGGTATTGTCGTTGGCTTCGTCGCCACCGCTGTTATGGCAGGCGGACGCGAGCGACAGCAAACTAATCATGGCAATCAATCCGAGCCACAATCGTGCGTTCTTACTCAACATAAATTGAGTCCTCCAAAATTAAGATGACCTGAATACAATTGATAACCAAGCATACCGTACGCAGCGCACCCTGTCAGCTTGAGCATTCGCGTGCAGGTGTCAGAGTACAAACTCTTAGTTGGCTTCTCGCAAACACAAAAAGTCCGACTAAAGTCGTTTCTCCAACGCCGCTTCTCAGTGCGCGTGATGTAATCGATGATGACTAACGCGCTCACGCCGGCCGGTTCGAATTCGCGATACCTGTTCCCCGTTTCTCGACTGCTTACGATTCCGGCCCGTGGTCGTATTCGTCGCCGCCGGCGTCGCAGCAGGTTTCGCCGGCGCGGGCGAGGCGGCCAAGAGACGCTTCTGCTCATCGGGCGTCATCATAAACATGTAGCGCACCAGCAGCCGCGCATGGTCATCGTGGTAACCCGCGACGTCGGGCGGCATCGCCGGCAAGTTCACTACCCAACGATCTTTCTCTTTGTCCTTCACGAACAGACCCGAAGGCATCGCCGTGCCGGGCGCAATCTGCGCCGGATCCAGAATCCAACGGAACACCCAATCCGGCTTCAGACGCTGGCTCGCCAGCAGGAAGTTCGGCGCTATCGCCTTCGCGTCGTGCGTCGGATCGCCGGTGATATGACACTTCAGGCACGGCGTACCGGAGACGAACATCGTGCGAGCGATCGACTTCTCCGATTCCGTCAGCGGGACCATCGGCTCCTTAATATATGGATCGTTCTGCGAAGAGACGGCCATGAAGAACCGCACCAGCACCCGCAGCTCATTCGGCGAGAAATTGAACGTCGGCATGTGCACCTGGATATAAGGACGAATGCCGTTCCGGTTCAGGCCCCACTGCGGCAGAAGCTTGCCGCTACTTTGATCGTTCGCGGTCGTCGCTGCCGGCCTGGCCGCCGGTGACGCCGCGGCATTCGGAGACGCATTAGCCTTCGGCGAAGAGGCCGGCGCGGCGGAAGACGATGAAGGCGTCGACGGTTTCTCACCCGCCTGCATTAACGAAGGATCCTTCAGGAATTTCATCAACCAGTCGGGATCGACACGCGCGCCCTCACTCGTAAGTGGCGGTGGCAAATACTCTTTGGTGCTTTGATAAAACGGTAGTGAACCTAAAACAGTGCCGGTTACCATCAAAGGCTCGCCCGCATTGTTGTAGGCGCTGATCTGCTGACCGGGCTGCAGCACATGACAGCCCATGCAGTTGTATTTCTTGATTACCCACCAGCCGTTCTGAATGTCCTGCCGCCGCGAGTCCTGCGGGTTGTAGAAGAGCGACGCCGGCACGTTCGCGCCTTCCGCGCCCTGGC
>Ga0207686_10000464_pt1 | contig 26868 bp, 20 predicted proteins | sample KBSM24metaG_FD_184396 | JGI IMG/M metagenome (GOLD analysis project Ga0207686, IMG submission 184396) | Miscanthus rhizosphere microbial communities from Kellogg Biological Station, Michigan, USA - KBS M2-4 metaG (SPAdes) (version 2) | ecosystem: Host-associated > Plants > Roots > Rhizosphere >...
TTTCAAAGATCTATTTTTTGAAAATTAGTTTCTTTTAAAACAAGATGCAGATGTTGACGAAAACCTAACTTTATTTTATGAGTAAAGTGAAAAAAGCTTTTTTCTGTCAGAACTGCGGTTATGAAAGTGTAAAATGGATCGGTCAATGTCCATCTTGCAATCAATGGAACAGCTTTGTTGAAGAAATAATACAAAAAGAAGCTGTAAAAAGTAATGGATGGGAACATTATAATGAAATAACTGAGAGAACTAATAAGACAATTCAACTAAGTGAGATAAAAAGCAATGAAGAAAAAAGGATGTTGAGTGGTGACGATGAGTTGAATCGTGTATTAGGTGGTGGAATTGTTCCCGGAAGTATTGTACTTGTTGCAGGTGAACCTGGCATTGGTAAATCAACTTTGTTTTTACAAATTGGTTTAAGGCTGTTGAATAAAGTTGTTCTTTATATAAGTGGTGAAGAAAGTGAGCAACAAATAAAGATGCGTGCAGATAGATTGAAGGTTTCGAACGAAAGTTTTTATTTACTTACTGAAACCTCCACACAGATCATATTCCAGGAAATAAAAAAATTAAAGCCAGATCTTGTAATTATTGATTCAATTCAAACATTGCAAACTCCTTATATTGATTCCTCCCCCGGCAGTATATCACAAATACGTGAATGTGCTTCCGAGTTTCAGCGTTTTGCAAAAGAAACCAACACCCCTGTTTTTTTGATCGGGCATATTACTAAAGAGGGAGCCATTGCAGGACCAAAGATTCTTGAACATATGGTTGACACAGTATTGCAGTTTGAAGGTGATCGCCATTATGCGTATCGTATTTTAAGAACCTTGAAAAACCGTTATGGCAGCACATCAGAGCTTGGCATATATGAAATGAGCGATACAGGAATGCGGGCCGTTAAGAACCCAAGTGAGATATTAATAACTCAAAAAGAAGATCAATTAAGTGGAATTGCTATTGCTGCAACAATTGAAGGCATACGACCATTATTAATAGAAATACAAGCATTGGTCACTCAATCTGTTTATGGAACACCTCAGCGAACAGTAAGTGGCTTTGACCTAAGAAGACTACAACTATTATTAGCTGTATTAGAAAAAAGAGGGGGCTTTCATTTTGGAGTGAAAGATGTTTTCATAAATATAGCCGGCGGATTAAAAATTGAAGATCCTTCTATTGATCTGGCAGTGTTATGTGCTCTTTTATCCTCATTTGAGGACACGCCTTTGCACCAGCATATTTGTTTTGCAGGTGAAGTTGGATTGAGTGGTGAAATAAGAGCAGTGAACCGAATAGATCAACGTATTGCTGAAGCGGAAAAACTAGGGTTTGAAAAGATCATTGTTTCAAAATACAATCAGAAAGGGTTGGCAAAACAAAAATTCAATATTGAAATTGTGACAATGGGGCAGGTAGAAGAACTGTACAGGTATTTATTTTAAGTAACTTAATGGATCATTTAAAATGATCGGTTTCAAAGAAATAAAAGAATCATTACTGCATGTTGTCTTTCCACATGTTTGTGATGGGTGCGGCAGCGACCTGCTAAATATTGAAAGTCGTTTATGTATTCGCTGTCTTTCATCCTTACCTGAAACAAATTTTGAAATTCATCCAAACAATCCTGTTGAAAAAGATTTCTGGGGACGATTGCCAATTGTAAATGTTTCTGCTCATTTATATTTTACAAAAGAATCACTTGTGCAGCACCTGATGCATCAATTGAAATATAAAGGCAATAAAGATCTTGGATTGCAATTAGGAAGATTGATGGGGAATGCTTTAAAAAGCGCTACTCGTTTCAATGAAATAGAAGCATTAGTTCCTTTACCCCTCTTTCCATCTAAAGAAAAAAAGAGAGGCTATAACCAGGCAACGGTGCTTTGTGAAGGAATAGCAGAAATTTTACCAATCCCAATTTTAAATAGAGTAATCACAAGGCCACAGCATACAGAAACCCAAACTAAAAAAGGAAGAATTGAACGATGGAAAAATATTGAAGGAAAGTTTCAACTAATAGATCCGGTTGCCATTCAAAATAAACATTTGCTATTGGTGGATGATGTAGTAACAACAGGTGCCACGCTTGAAGCATGCGGAAATGAACTATTAACAGCAGAAAACGTAAAACTATCTGTTGCTACTCTTTGCGTAGCCAGCCGTTAATTCTTTCTTGTAAATATTTCCATCATCATTTCTTCTTTCAAACACTTCGATTTACTTTTGGTGCTAATGAAGAACCTCCTTTTTACTTCCATATCCATTATAATCCTTTTTAATGCCTGCAAGAAGGAATCTTTCATTACAAGTCCTGATGCGCAAGTCACTCTTTCAGATGAAGAATTAAAATTCGATACTGTCTTTACTACAACCGGCTCCATCACCCAGTCCTTTAAAATAATAAATGAGAATGATCAGAAGCTTCGCCTTTCCTCTATTAAACTGATGGGTGGCAACAGTTCTTATTTTAAAATAAATGCCGATGGTTTTATTGGACCCGAAGTTTCAAATATTGAAATAGAAGCAAATGATAGTGTTTATGTTTTTGTATCAGTAAGCATTAATCAAAATGCGGCCAATATTCCTTTTATTGTAGAGGATAGCATACAGATAAGTTATAATGGCACAAACAGGCAGGTAAATCTGGAAGCATGGGGACAGAATGCACATTTTTACCGCGATAAAGAAATTACCACAAATGAAATTTGGAATAACGATCTGCCTTATGTGATACTTGGTTCCCTAACAATTGATCCAAATAAAAAACTTACTATTAATAAAGGTTGCCGCATTTATGTACATGCGGATGCTCCGATAATTGTAGATGGCACTTTAGAAGTAAATGGCGCAAAGGATACCGTTGATCGTGTTCAATTCCGAGGCGACCGGCTTGATGAACCTTATAATGATTTTCCGGGTGGGTGGCCGGGTATTTATTTCAGAACTACAAGTAAGGACAATGTGTTTAATTATGCAGTTATAAAAAATGCTTACCAGGCTTTGGCCGTTTTGGATCTTTCAATAAATCCAAAATTGACTTTGAACGAATGTATTATTGACAATGCTTATGATGCCGGTATTATTGCTGTCAATAGTAGTATAAGAGCAAGAAATTGTTTGATCAGTAATTGTGGTCAAAATGTGGTTCTTGCTAAAGGTGGCGATTATCAATTTACTCATTGCACTGTTGCTACTTTTTCCAATAGTTATATCCTTCATCGTGATCCTGTTCTTTATGTAAGTAATTATGTTCTTGTAAATAATAGTCCCGCAACAGCAAATCTTTCTGCTCTGTTTCGCAATTGTATTTTCTGGGGACAAGACGGAACGGTGGAGGATGAAGTGGTGGTTACAAAAAGTGGTACCACAACTTTCAACGTGAATTTCGATTATGATCTCTGGAAAGTTCAAAACGTGCCTGCCAATATTACTTCTGCCGGAATAATCAATAACCAATATCCGGCATTTGATTCTATCAATACCTCAAAACGAATTTATAATTTCCGGTTAAAAGATGAATCTCCGGCAAAGAACAAAGCAACCAATGCTGGTGTTATCATCGATTTGGATGGTAAGCCAAGGCCTGTTGGTATTGCTCCTGATCTCGGGAGCTATGAAAGGCAATAACCGGCAGGATTTTGGCGGTAAAAAGATTATTGGATTTAAGTACAAGAGCTTCTTAACTTTGTTATCCTCTAAAAACGAAAATTATGAAAATATTTTTGCTTGCACTGATACTATCAGTCTCATTAGAAGGTCCCGCAATCTATGATTTCAAAGTGCCGGGACTTGATGGAAGCCCGATCGATTTTTCTGCTTATAAAGGCAAAAAAATAATGATCGTTAATACAGCTTCAAAATGTGGTAACACGCCACAATATGCCGACCTGGAAAAATTATACGAAAAGTATAAAGACAAATTAGTGATCGTTGGTTTTCCCGCCAACAATTTTGGCGAACAGGAACCAGGTACCAATACCGAGATACACGAATTCTGTAAAAAGAATTATGGTGTTTCTTTCCCTATGGCCGAAAAAATTTCTGTAAAAGGAGACGATATGGCGCCTATTTATAAATGGCTCGTTGAACAATCAAGAGAATTGGCCAAAGCAGAACAAGGAACTACTTCAAAAGATCTGGTTTGGAAAAGATATTTGCAAAACCCTGTTGACTGGAACTTCACCAAATTCTTATTGGATGAAAACGGTAAACTGATCGCCGTATTCCATAATAAAGTGAACCCGATGAGCGAAGAGATCACAAAATATTTGAATTAATAGAAGTCCTACCATCCCGATAGTTATCGGGAAAAAGCGTTCTGTAAAAAACGGGACGCTTTTTTATTTTAAGAAGAATTATTTTCGCTCCAATGCAATTCTCAAAGATCATTAACCAGCAGGAAGTAAAACAACAATTGGTTGAGTTAATTCAACACAATCGTCTCAGCCATGCTTTGCTTTTTTTAAGTAAAGAAGGGAGTGGCGCTTTATCGCTTGCATTGGCGTTGGCTCAATATCTTACCTGTGAAAAAGCAAATCCAAAATCACAATCACAAAATTCCGGTCCATCTTTATTTGGTGAGGAGCCTGTTCAATCTGAAATCCGAAATCTAAACTCTGAAATCGATTCCTGTGGAGTTTGTCCTTCCTGCACAAAAGCAAACCAGCTCGTTCACCCGGATATTCATTACAGTTATCCTGTTGTAACAAAAAAATCAGGAACACCTCCGTTGAGTGTTGATTATATAACTGAATGGAGAGAATTCATAAATAATTATCCTTACGGAAATGTGTATGACTGGTTGCAATTCATCGGCGCAGAAAATAAGCAAGGCAATATAACAGCCAATGAATGCAATGACATTATTCGCAAGCTGAGTCTGAAAAGTTTTGAGAGCGAATACAAGATCCTCATCATGTGGATGCCGGAATATCTTGGTGCAGAAGGTAACAAACTGCTGAAGCTGATCGAAGAGCCGCCACCTAATACCTTATTTATATTAGTAGCAGAAAATGAATCGTTGCTGTTGCCAACTATAGTCAGCCGCTGCCAGATGATAAAGATCCCTATGCTTGAAACGACCGATATTGAATCTGCATTAATTGATAGTAAGATCGATCCGGTAAAAGCAAGACAAGTGGCTGCGACTGCTGAAGGCAATTATCGTGAAGCATTGCAATTGTTGCAACATGCTGAAGAGGATTGGCAAGGCATTCTCCGCGACTGGCTGAACTCAATCATTAAAACAGGTCCTATCGCCCAGACCAAATGGGTGGAAGAAACAAGCAGGCTCGGAAGAGAAAAGCAAAAACAGTTCCTTCGATATTTCAATCATTTGCTCGAACAGTCTATCCGATCAAAGATCATGGGCAGCAATATTCATCTGCCGGATAATGAAAAAGATTTTGCCGACCGGCTGAATCGTCTTGCCGATATCAGTCAGCAGCAGGCTATTATAGAAGAATTGGACCGGGCTACATATTATATAGAACGCAATGCCAACGCCAAGATCCTCTTTCATGCACTTACTATTAAGCTTTATCACATCATTCAGGACAAAATTGTATTTTTGGCAACCTGACACCGGTAGAACATTGGTTTGTGGGTTTTGAACGGTGTTAGTGATTGAGGAGAAGGATTTTGTGGTCAGCTGTAAATATCTATTCAAATTTTGTTGTGTCACTCACTTCAACATATAGTAATTCTAATCGGCATGCCGGCGCCCTGCTGCATAGCGATATGAACGTACAAGAGTGCGACGCAACGGAAGCCAAATAGACATTCTTCGGCCGGGCTCATAATTACCTTCCTCATCCCGATAGCTATCGGGATTTCATTCTTAATTATTAATTTTTAATTCCTCTCATGGGTTGCGATAATTGCGGAACGGGTAAACCAAACGGATGTAAGAGCAACGGCGGATGCAGTACCGGCGGTTGTAACCGTATGAATGCATTTGACTGGCTGATGAATATGCCGTTAGCTGCCGTGTCTGACGAATGTAAGGTGATAGAAGTAAGCTTTAACCAGGGCAGTCGTAAAGATTATTTCCGGAACACTACATTGCAACAATTGGAAAAAGGCGACCTGATCTGTGTGGAAGGTGTGAGTGGTTTTGACCTGGGCGAAGTATCGCTGACAGGTGAGATCGTGAGATTGCAAATGAAAAAACATGAGATAAAGGAAGATAATCCGGAAATGAAAAAAGTGCTGCGCCGTGCAAGCGATCGTGATATTGATACATGGAAACACAGCAAGAGTCGTGAAAAAGAAGCAGTGATCCGCAGCCGTGCTATAGCCAAACAGCTTAAGCTTGATATGAAAATAAGCCAAGTAGAGGTGCAGGCGGATAGTCGTAAGGCAACATTCTTTTATATAGCCGATGGTCGTGTTGATTTTCGTGAGCTGATAAAAATATACGCATCTGAATTTAAGTTGAAGGTGGAAATGCGCCAGATAGGTGCAAGACAGGAAAGTGCTAAAGTGGGTGGCATTGGCAGTTGTGGCCGTGAACTTTGTTGCAGCACATGGCTTACAGAGTTTAAATCAGTGAACACAACAGCGGCACGTTATCAAAACCTTTCTATCAATCAAACAAAACTAAGTGGTCAGTGCGGACGACTGAAGTGTTGTTTGAATTATGAATTGGATACTTATCTGGATGCATTGCAAGGTTTCCCCGATAACTGCGATAATATACAAGTAGCAAAAGGAAATGCATTGCTGATAAAAAAGGATATTTTCAAAAACCTGATGTGGTATGTATTGCCTGACACCAACAAACAATACCCGGTTACAATTGAAAGAGTAAGAAAAATAAAATCGCTGAATGCACAGGGAGTAATTCCTGAAGAGCTGGAAGCAGTTGAAATAACTTCATCAAAAGCAAAAGAAGCCGAACCTGAATTTGTAGAATTGGTTGGCCAGATAAGTTTGCAATCACTTGAAAGAGCGGATAAGAAAAGAAAACAAAAACAGGGACCAAAAGAAAACAGAGGACAAGGCCAAAGAAACCAGGGACCGCAACAAGGCAACCGACCCAATCAACAAAGAGGTCCACAACAAAATCCCAATCGTCCACCGCAAGGCGGCCAGCAACGTGGGCCGAATCGTCCACCCCAACAGCCTAGAAGAGATAAGTAAGTATAAGAGTATATAAAGTAAATAAGGCATATGCTGTAGATCCCAACCTGACCTTATATACTTTGATACTTTATATACCTACCTCTGTAAGCACCATACAATCACAGTCTTTTTTCTTTGTAGGTTTGATCAATGAAACGAAAGATCTTCCGGCGATTGCTGATTGGTTTTTTAATATTGATCACCGTCTGGCTTGTGTTTGCACAATGCAGTATGAAGTTTCGCATGAGTGATAGTGAAGCGAAAGAAAAATTTTCAAAAAATAATGTGGGGCTGACTACTGAAACCATCAAGGTTGATGGATTCGCTATGCATTATGCAAAAACAGGGAATGATACATTCCCAACTTTATTCTTTGTACATGGCTCTCCCGGCAGTTGGAATGCTTTTGAACGATATATGCAGGATAAAGATCTGCTGAATAAGTACAGGATGATATCAATCGATCGCCCAGGTTTTGGCTACAGCAATTTTGGTGATGCAAAAAATTTAGATGATCAATCGAAATTGATAAGCCCTCTTGTCAAATCTTTTCAGAATGGGAAGCCCATGTATGCAATTGGTCATTCACTTGGCGGGCCGATGATAGTTAAGTTGCAAATGGATAATGAGAATTTATTTACCGGGCTTGTATTTCTTGCTGCAGCGGTTGACCCTAATGAAGAAAAGCCGGAGCGATGGCGGTTTATGTTAAATGGTTCATTCTTACAATATTTTTTGCCCGGTGCTTTTCGTCCGAGCAATGAGGAACTTGTTTATTTAAAATCAGATCTGAAAGAAACGGATAAAGAATGGGACAAGATCACTTGCCCCGTTTGGATCATTCATGGTGATAAGGATACATTTGTTCCGGTTGGCAATGTTGAGTATGCAAAAAAGAAACTGACAAAAGCTAAATCAGTTGAAGTAAAAATCTTACCGGGAGCCAGGCATTTTATTCCATGGGAGCAGTATGATGATATAAAAGAAGTGCTGATGAGGCTGCCTATTTGATTGCCTCAATAATCGCATCCTGTATCTTCCCTCTTACATTTGACTGTGCAAATGCAGGATTGTTTCTTGAAGGGTTCACACGGTTAGAGAGAAAAATATAAACAAGCCCATATTTCGGATCTACCCAAACACAAGTGCCCGTAAAACCAGTATGCCCGAATGTTTGCGGAGAAGAAAACAATGACGGATAAGGCTCCTTTCTTGTCACATTATCTTTTTCGGGCTTATCAAAACCATAAGCCCGACGGCTGTCTTTGCTGTGATAAGCTGTAAATAATTTTATCGTTTCTTCTTTAAAGATCCTTTCACCATTAAATTCTCCTCCATTCAACAGCATTTGATAAAGCATTGCAAGGTCATATGCATCAGAAAATAAACCAGCATGTCCTGCCACGCCGCCAAACATTGATGCGCCTTCATCATGCACATCTCCCCAAAGTAATTGCTTGCGAAAGTATTTCTCTTCTTCTGTTGGGATGATCCTGTTAATACTAAACCTTTCTCTTGGTTTAAACCCTGTTGTTTCCAATCCCAGTTTTGAGTAAAAATTTTTTCTTACATATTGATCAAGCGTCAGGCCTGAAAGTTGTTCTACAATTTTTCCCAGGAAAATAAAATCATTATCACTGTATGAATACCTCCCAACTCTGGGCGGCGCACTTTTTACGATCCTTGTAAGCATTGTATCCTGCCATTCATTCTTTAAATACAAATGTTCTGCAACTCTAATTGTATATCCCGGTTTTGGTTTATCAGAATAAAGAGCTGGATTAGGAGTTCCTGTTGTCGTATCAATTGTTTCTTTATAAAAGAAAATTGTTGGTGTTAATCCAACTTCATGCAGTAATATGTCTTCGATGCGCAGGTTCGCTTTATCCGAGTTTTGTGTCCATGGCAGGTAATCACCTAATGTCTTATCCAATTTGATCTTTCCTTCTTCGTATAATTTCATGATGGAAAGAGTGGTAGCGGAAATTTTTGTAACCGAAGCAAGATCAAAAATACTTTCAACTGTCACCGGCTGAGGTTTGTCAACGGCATAACTGCCAAACGCTTTATCATAAATAATTTCTCCATTTTTTACGGCTAAAACTACGCAACCCGGAAATGCTTTTTGCGATATGGCATCAGTAACGATCGAATCAATAGTCTGCGCCATCCATACTTTTTTCATCGAAGGATCAGTCTTTTCAACTGCTGCTACATCAATTCCATAGCCTGCTTTAAAATTGCAAACTCTCACAGGCAGTTTGCCTGATGCACTATTCTTTCCTTTTAAAAAGTCAACAGCAACATGTCTAGTTATATTATCATCCTGGTGGCAAGCAACCAACGCATTGGCATCACAATAATTAGCAGTAGCTAATACATTTCCAAAAACAAGTGTGATGCTGTTTGCTTTATTAAGTCTGCGCCATAAGGAAAGAGAAGAGTTTGTAATTCCATAATTATTTGCAGGCCGGTTGCTGAAATTATGAATGCCCAGTATCACGGCATCATACTTATCAACTACCGTTTCAAAAATTGAATCCGCCTTATCATCTCCATCTTTCCATGAAAATAGATAGGAGTCTATTTTATAATTTTCTGCTAACTCTTTTCCAAAACTATTTATGTCAGAATCACCAATATCTATATAAGCGATCTTGTAATTCTTTTTTAATGGTAATGAAGCATTACCAGTTCCTTGTTTCAGAACAGTAATGGTTTCTTTTGCCACTTTCGTCCTGATCGCATCTGCCTTTTTATTCAGATCATTGATGAGATTAGTTGTATCTATTGGTTTAAGTTGATTTAGTCCAAGTTGATATTTTGCTTTCAAAACTTTTTTTACTTTGGCATCAATATCATTCCAGCTTAACCTGTTCGAATCAATCGCAGACTTAATTGCATCGATCGCTTTTCCCACATCTTCAGGAAGACAAAGCATATCATTACCTGCTATCAATGCTTCTACAGAGATCACACCACCAGGAAAATATTTTGCAACACCTTTCATCTCCAACGCATCTGTAAATGTGAGACCATTAAACCCAAGATCTTCTCTTAAAATACCCGTTACTGTATTTTTAGAAATAGAAGTTGCACGATGCTCTCCAGTATCAATTGATGGTACTGAAAGATGCGCTACCATTACACTTCCAATCCCGGCATTAATTAATTCACGAAAAGGTTTTATTTCATTTGAATCAAGTTCTGCTCTCGATTTATTTATTACTGGCAGATCAAGATGTGAATCAACATCAACATCACCATGCCCGGGAAAATGTTTGGCGCAAGCCATAATACCTGCATCCTGCATTCCTTTCATATATGCAATTCCAAATTTTATAACCTTGTCCCTGTCTTCACCAAAAGAACGATAACCAATAACAGGATTGTTAGGATTATTATTAATATCAACAACCGGTGCATAGTTCACATGGATACCGAGTCGTTTACATTGCTCACCAACTGCTAGTCCCATTTCATAAACCAGTCGCTGGTTATCCATGGCGCCAAGTGTAAGTTGGTAAGGATATTTGGTAACACTATCGAGACGCATACCAACACCCCATTCACCGTCGATCGTTACCATCAATGGCGTTTTTGCAATGCTTTGGTAAAAGTTGGTAAGATTCGCCTGCCGAATTGGCCCGCCCTGGAAAAAACACAAAGCGCCAACATTGTATTGCTGAATATCACTCGTCACTTTGGCAATATGATCGGCTCCGAGATTTGAATGGGCTCTTATCACCATCAATTGTGCAATCCTCTGCTCTGGTGTCAACGAATTAAAAACGCTATCTACCCATTTATCGACAGTAAGCCGGCTCCTGTATTGAGAAAAACTAACAGAAGAAATCAAAACAGCGACAATAAAGAATATTTTTTTCATGCAAGGTGCTTAAGATAATCAACGTATTTTAGCAGCCCAAATTACGAAGAATTGCCTGACAAGATTTTACTATTACCTGATAACATTGCCAATCAAATTGCAGCCGGCGAAGTAATTCAAAGACCCGCTTCGGCTGTTAAAGAATTGTTGGAAAATGCTGTAGATGCTGGTGCAACAGAGATCAAGCTTATTATCAACGATGCTGGAAAATCCCTTGTACAGGTGATTGATAACGGTGGCGGCATGAGTGAAACTGACGCAAGAATGAGCTTTGAACGGCATGCAACTTCCAAGATCACAACCATAGATGATCTGTTTCATATTAAAACAATGGGATTTCGTGGTGAAGCATTGGCTTCTATTGCTGCAGTAGCACAGGTGGAACTTAAAACAAAAAGACTGGCTGATGAAACCGGGACTCATATTGAGATCGAGAACAGTGTTGTAAAAAAACAAGAGCCCATTGCAGTTACTGAAGGAACCAGCATTGCGATGAAGAATTTATTTTTTAATGTTCCTGCCCGAAGAAATTTTTTGAAAAGCAATAACGCAGAAATGCGGCATATTGTGGATGAGTTTACAAGAGTTGCATTGGCATTCCCACAAATATTTTTTTCTCTCACTGCAAATAATCAACAGATCTTTCACCTCGAAGCGGGAAATTTAAAACAACGTATTCTTCAATTACTCGGAAATACTTACAACACAAAACTTGTAAGTGTAAAGGAAGACACCGATTATATGAATATTTATGGGTTTGTAGGTAAACCGGATACGGCAAAGAAGACAAGAGGTGATCAATATTTTTTTGTCAATAATCGGTTTATCAAAAGTGCTTACCTGAATCATGCGGTGATGAATGCCTACCAGGAAATGGTCACAAAGGATAGTTTCCCGATGTATGTATTGTTCATTGATCTTGACCCAACACAGGTAGATGTAAATGTGCATCCCACTAAACAGGAAATAAAGTTCGAGGATGAAAAAATAATTTATGCCTTTGTACAAGCTGCGGTGAAACATGCGCTGGCACAGTTCAGCGTCACTCCTACTTTGGATTTTGAACTAGATGCTTCTATACAACAACTTTCATCTATACAACAACCTTTTACCGAAGAAAAAAAATCAGCAGCAACTTCCGGTTCTATCTTCAAAGGGTTTACCGAAAAAAATAAAGCACATTTTATTGAGCCAGCGAATAGAAGTGAGTTGAAACATTGGAGAGATTTTTATGAAAGTCGGGAGTCAGGAGTCGGAAGTCAGGAGTCGGGAGAAAATGTTCAACGATCATTACTCAATGCTCAATCTTCAACTGAAGACAAGCAAACTATTCATCAATCACCATTCACCATTCACGATACGAGCTTAACTCAACTTCATAACGAATACATTCTTTCCCAAACTGCAAATGGTTTTATTCTTATTAATCAGCAAGCAGCTCATGAAAGAATTATCTATGAACGATTGCAGGAAGCGGCGAAAGGAAAAGCTGTGGCTACACAACGCAGCATGTTTCCTGTTACTATCGAATTAGCCCCTGCTGATACCGTTTTATTGGAAGAATTAATGAATGACCTGCAGCAACTGGGCTATATGATCGAGCCTTTTGGCAAAAATACCTTTGTTATCCAGGGTACACCTGCTGATGTGACACAGGGAAATGAGAAACAAGTGATCGATTCTTTGCTGGAGCAATACAAACACTTCAGTAACGATCTGAAATTTTCAAAAAGAGAAAAATTAGTTCGTTCTCTTGCATGGCAACAATCCATTAAAGCTGGAAGACAACTTTCCGAAAAAGAAATGGAAGGTTTGGTTGAGGATCTTTTTAAATGCAAACAGCCAAACTCTTCTCCTAATGGAAATCCAACATATTTAGAATTCAAGAAAGAGCAATTGGAGAAAATGTTTGGCGCATAAGGCCTCACGCAAAGACGCTAAGTTTAAAACACAAGTCGCAAAGAGTGCCTGATACTTTGCGTCTTACTTTCTTTGCGCTTTTGCGTGAAAATAAATTAATACTTCTCTCTAATTCCTTGTATAAATTTTTCAACCGCTCTTCTTACAGCTGTTGAGGAAGCCTGGTGATTATTAACTAATGTAGAGAAGATAAGAAGCTTACCTTTTTTAGTATATAAAAAGCCGCTGAAGGCAACTACACCGGAAAGAGTTCCTGTTTTAGCAAAAATAAAATTGCTGTCAGCTTTATAATAATTGCTGATCGTGCCGGTACCGCCGGTTGGAAGAATAACTTTTATCCTTTCCATTCCAAATTCATTTTTCATTTTATTCAGAATGGCAACAAAATCCTGCGGCGTAAATAAATTATAACGGCTAAGACCTGAACCATCTACCCATCTTGGTTTTTGAGGCAGGTCTTTAAGATCTGTTTTTAGTAATGTGTCAATTATTTTTTCATCATTCATGTATCCCAATCTTTCATTGCTGACCATTAATAAACTTTGCTCAGCAAAAAAATTATCGCTGCGATGCATCATGGGTTTTAGAAGGGAATCGGTGGGTTGTGTTTTAATGTAACGAACAGCCAGTTCATTTTTTGCAAAAAGCTTAGTAAGCATTTGTTCATTCATCAATGAAATTTTTTTTCCGACCGTATCTGATAATAATTCAATGGATGATTTTATTCCATGTGTTACGAACGGCACATATAATTCCTTATACTTTTCTATGCCTTGAATTAATTCAAATTCATTTTCGCCAATCTTCCTTTTTACATCGAAGGTTTTTGCATTTACAACGCTGAAATTTACTGGCCAATTAACCTCAGGCACCGAATATACAATGAAGGGTTGCGATTTATTTGTAGTTTCCTTCTCCTGTATCCATTTTAAAAGGTTCCCAAACACTGGCATAGGACTTCTTTCTGCCATGTAACTTTCATTGTAGTCATTCCATGACCAACCCGAACCGAGTGCTTCTGATTTCCATCTTATATCGGTAGTATAAATTGTCTTTGTTGATCTTTTTAAAAAGTCAAAAGCAGGTTGAGCTTTATAATCCGGATGAAGAAATGTAGGGTCGCCTCCCGGTAAAATTATTAAAGCAGTATCATTTTCTATCTCCAAGAAACATTTTAGACTATCTCCCAAATATTTCATTGCAGCATAACAGGTAGGAAGTTTTGTATTGCTGGCTGGCACAAAATATTTATCGCCTTGGTAATTGTACCAGTATTTTCCTGATGCCGGTTCATAAATGCTGATGCCAACATGTGCTGCAAGGAGTGATGAATCGTTAATGACTTGCTTTGCTGATTTGGAGATCTCCTTCTGAATAGAACAGGATGTGAAAATTAATAATGAAAAATTAATAATTAATAATTCCTTCAGGCCGAATAACCTCCTTGTATTTCCCATTCCTAATTTTTAATTATTAATTCTTAATTAACTTCTTTCCTGAGCTCTCAGCCAGCGTTCAGGTATCTCATTGCTACTAGCGAGTAAATAATCTTTATAGCTGCAGGCGATAAAACGTTTATCAGGTAATTGCATCCACCAGCGGCCGGTTTTTTTGCTTTGAATAAAAGTTGTATCTACTTCTGCAAATGCCATGTGGTATTCATTGAAAGATTCCCGTTCATCGATCTTTGCTTCTTTTCTTCCTCGGCTACGGCCATCGAGTAAATACCAAAGCATCTGGCTGATCTGTTTTGCAGTAAGATCATGCTGGTCCTTATCAGGATCATACCCATAAATGCCGATCGTATTTACATTCGGGCTCATACCTGCATAACGCATCAGAACACAACTTTCCTCGCCATTAAATCCATTGGGTGAGCCGGTAGTGTTTGCAGGCGCATAGGCATACGCCAATGCAGAAATATCAAAACTGAATAATTGTGAATTGCGGATCACCGGTTCCATTTCATCAATGTTCTCTTTTACATGCCCAACCCGAAAACAATCGAAGCGTAGCTTATCCATTGTTTCCAGCATTCGCGGATGAACAAAATAACTTTGGAAACCGATATGATTGTAATGACGAACATAATTCGGTTCGCCGGTCAGCATTTCCATTAAAAAATTATCGCTGCGAAAATCAGAATCAAGATCGAGATCAATAAGTGCATCTACATTCGTTACTTCAATGATCGATTTGTTTTGCTCGTACGCATAATATTGCGCCAATGTAAGATCATGCGAGCCACCGAGAATAATTACTGTTTTCTTTTCATTGATCAATTCATTAACAACAGTTCTTAATGCTGCGTACGTATCTGCAAGACCAGCACCTTTGCGAAGATTACCAAGGTCTGCTATCCTAATATCCTGGTGCCAGAAAAATAATTGATAGAATTGCCGGCGTATAGCATCAGGACCAGCACTGTAAGCCAAATGATGACCATTGCCTCTTTGCTCACCGCACCCGATCAAAACAAGATCGGCCTCATCCATATCAGGAAAATTCTCTTCATCATGCACCTTTATATTAAAACCGATAGTGCCTTCTTTGTAACCACGGTCAAAATTGAGTTCATTTTTATTGATTGGTGCAAGAAAGTCGGCAATGTTGAGAAAATCGGACATTATGAGAATTTGCAAACAAACTTACAGAAAACGATTGTCATTTGAGGAAATGGAAAAGGCATGCTGTGGGTAAGCAATAAGGAAATGATCTTTCTGAATCAGTATTTAGCTTAACTGGCGTGTTTATGCTTCTCAAACCTATGAGCAACTACAAGACGAATATTACCTGATGAGAATTTATAATTTTCTGTTGTAAGAGAACCTTGTGTCGATACGGTGCTACCTGTCCAGTTGGCACTTATATTCCACCTTCTTCCATTATAGCCAGCTGCTGCTTTAAAAACCTCTGAGGGATTCAAAGCAGTATTTTTTTCTTTCCTTGTTTCATCTTCTTCCCTTACAAAATTGACATCTAAATTAACAACCAGGGAACCTGTAATAAAAAAGTGTTGTGCCATGACCAAGGTATAAGCATAACCTGCCCCCGGACCAAAACTCAGGATATTGATCTTATTGATCCCTGCTTGTGGAAATTTACTACTATAGAAAGCAGGTATCAATGCACTATCGCCTTGTACTGTGCCGTGATGAATTTCACCGCCATAAATAATTGACCCGGCTGATTTCTTTTGCCACTCACTTTGTAAGAGTGCGGCACGGTAAGAAAATCTTTTTTTGTTAGGGACCTGGTAAGCAGAAATGCCAAAGAAAGTTGTTTTTACATCTTCGCGGTAATAATATTTGTCTGCGGGAACACCTGCCAATCCTTGTGGTTCCAAATGATAACCTTTAGGAGCTACATACTGCAGGTCAATGGCCCACTTATGGGGATACACATGCACCTGGAAATTGAAACCTTTTGTTTTTCCTTTTTCATCGGAGTTTGGATTTAAAAAACCAAATCCATTGAAAAGATTTACTGAAATATTTTTTATAGTAACACCTACTCCAAGGTTCAGTTTTGGATTTGCTCTATACTCAAGATCCTCTGTGCTTCCATCCGAAGGGAAATTAAGGTGAACATATTTTTTTGATAAGTAGAGACGGAAGGTGGTCTTACCAGGAAAGGTCTCATAATAAGCGGTGTCTTGCTGAAAATTCTTTTGAGCATTCAATGAAAAAGAACAAATGAAAAGTGCGAATATCATCAATAGAGATACGATTATTTTATTCATTCGTTTAAGTTTAATTGTCGATCAGATTATGATTCTGCCCCACTTCGGGTTTTAAATTTAATACACAAACTAGCCGGAGATTCTAAAGGAATTCTGAAGATGACGCCTTTGGGAATAGTGTTATAAAAAATCTGTAGTTTTCAGTTTATGAAGTTGCTTATTATTGAAGATGAAAAAGAGCTTGCATCAAGTATCGCTTCTTATTTAAAGAACGAAAACTATACCTGTGAAGTTGCTTCAAATTATAAACAAGCTCTTGATAAAATTGAAACCTCCGATTATGAATGCATTGCTTTAGACATTACACTTCCGGGCGGTTCGGGTATGCAGTTGTTGAAAGAATTAAAGAATAATAAAAAAACAGATGGCGTCATCATTATTTCAGCTAAAAACTCGATAGAGGATCGTATTAACGGGTTGCGCCTTGGTGCAGATGATTACCTGGTAAAGCCATTTCATTTGTCAGAACTGGCGGCAAGGATCAATGCTATCATACGCCGTAAAATGTATAGCGGGAACAATGTAATTCGTTTCAATGAAATATCTATTGATACATTGGCAAAAGAAGTTAGGGTGAAAGAGGATCCGGTTGAGCTCACACGAAAAGAATATGAGTTATTAGTTTATTTTCTTTCCAATCAACGCAAGGTCATTTCAAAAAATGCTTTGATCTCACATCTCTGGAGCCAGGAAATGGGAACAGGGGAAAGTGCTGATATTATTTATACGCATATCAAGAACCTGCGGAAGAAATTATCTGAAAAGGGATGCGGCGATTATATCAGGTCACTTTACGGAATGGGTTATAAATTAACCGATCAATGAAACTGCAAGCTCAATACAATAAAATTTCAATTGCTTCTACCATTATTGTTTTATTGATAGCAGGCGCCGGTTATTATTTCCTTCTACAATATGTACTCAAAGAACAATTGGATGAAACACTTCGTGTAGAACAAGTGGAGATACAGGATTTTATTCAAACCAAGCATTCTTTGCCTCCGGCAACTACCTATAAAGATCAACGAATAGAATTTAAAAGAACGGACAAGGCTTTGCCACAAAGTTTCAGGACATTAATGTTGTATGATCCCGATGAAAAGGAGAATGAGTTGAGCCGTCAGCTTGATTTCACCGTTGAAGTAAATGGACAGAATTATATCGCTTCTGTAACCAAATCACAGGAAGCAACCGAAGAAATAATCGGCGTCATTCTGCTCATCACACTTGGCCTGATCATTTTATTGAGCATGTTGTTATTTTTCGCCAACCGGTTTGTTGTAAAAAGATTGTGGCAACCTTTTCAAACAACACTTTCGTCGATCAAGAGCTTTGATCTTAATGCACCATCTGCTATTAAAGCTGAAAAGACCACCATTCATGAATTCAATGAACTCAATGAAAATATTTCGCTGATGACGGAGAAGGTAGTCAAGGATTATCTCTCCCTGAAACACTTTATCGATCATGCTTCCCACGAAATGCAAACGCCGCTTGCTGTTGTTAATTCCAAGCTTGATGTATTGATACAAGATCCTTCTTTAAATGAAAAAAATTTACAGGACCTGCAAGTCATTTATGATGCCGTCGATAAGATGTCAAAATTGAGCCAGTCTCTTCTGCTATTGGCAAGAATTGAAAATAACCAGTTCTCCGAAAAACAGGAAGTAGACATTCATATCATTGCAAAAAATATTATACAGGAACTTGATGAATGGATCAGTGAAAGATCTTTAACTGTAAGTAATGAGATCAGAGAACTGAAAGTGAACATGAATCCTCAACTGGCAAATACGCTGATCACGAATCTCATCATTAATGCAATTAAACATTCAAACAAACAAGAAAACATTCTGCTTCGATCAGATAAGAATATTGTAACGATCAGTAACCGAGGTACACAGGCATTAGATGAGAATCGGATTTTCGACCGGTTTTGGAAATCAGAATACTCAGATGGAACAGGACTAGGCCTTGCTATTGCCAAACAGATCTGCGATCATTACGGATTCTTACTTCAGTATGAATTCAGAGAAGGAACTCATCATTTTTCCATTCTTTTTTAAAAGAAAAAATCAGTTTTTATTCAGTATCGTCCTGTAGGTTTACAAAAATAATTTTATGAGATCGTTATTATCATTAGCCTGCTTTATTCTTTTATTTGCAACTACAGGCTGCTCTCAAAAAATAACCGAAAAAGATATTCCAGCCCCGGTAAAAACTGCTTTCAATAATAAATTTCCAGGCGCAACAGATATTAAATGGGAAAAGGAAAATAAAAAAGAATTAGAAGCCAATTTCAAAATGAATAATGCGGATGTATCGGCCAATTTCGGTTTAGATGGAACCTGGGTAGAAACAGAGACAACTATTCCTTCATCTGAACTTCCAACTGCAGTTACCAATGCGGTGAATACAAAATACCCGGGAGCAGTTTATGGAAGAACAGAAAAGATCGATAAGCCAGGTGGTAAAATACTTTACGAAGTAAATATAACCGTGAATGGTAAAAAGAAAGAACTTGAATTGAATCCAGATGGCAGTACGGCAAAATAGATCCTGGATAAACAGATTGAGTAATAAATAAAACTATAAACATGAAAAAGATCATTCTTCTTTCAGCAATATTTTTTACGGCCTCAATATTTACAAATTTGCAGGCTCAGAAAGATTTTCAAATACTAAAAACATTTCGCATCCAAAGCGGCGGCGGCTGGGATTATATTGCTGTAGGACCTGGCAATAACCGTTTATATGTCTCCCATGGTACGCAGGTAAACATTTTAGACAAGACAACCGGTGATTCTATTGGCGTCATCGAAAATACAACGGGTGTTCATGGAATTGCTTTTGATAAGTCCCAAAACAAAGGCTTCACAAGCAATGGAAGATTAAACAATGTAACAGTATTTGATCTCACTACAAATGCTGTGATCACTCAAATTTCTACTGGTGCAAATCCTGATGCCATCATGTATGAAACTTTTACAAAAAAGATAATCACTTGTAACGGTCGTGGTAAGAATTTAAGTTTCATTGACCCGGTTTCAAATAAATTACTTGACAGCATTAATGTGGGAGGCAAACCCGAAACTGCTGTTTCCAACGGAATGGGCAAGCTATTTGTAAACATTGAAGATAAAAATGAAATAGTTGAAGTGGATCTGAAAAAAATGGTTGTTGAAGCTCATTGGCCAGTTGGTCCCGGTGAAGAACCTACGGGCCTGGTAATAGATAAAAATACAAACAGGTTATTTGCCGGATGTGGCAATAAATTCCTCATTGCTGTAAATGCTGCTACTGGTAAAGTTATTGCCAGTATGCCGATAGGTGATGGATGTGACGGCGTAGCTTTTGATAACGGTTCAAAAAATATTTATACTTCCAATGGAGAAGGAACAATATCTGTGTTCAATGAAAAGTCAGCAGATAAGTTAGAAGCAGTTGCCACTGTTACTACAAAAAGAGGTGCAAGAACAATTACGATCGACGAACAAACTCATTGGCTCTATTTGCCAACAGCTGATTTTGAAAAGGCTGATCCAAATACCCCTAATGCAAGACCAAGGATGATACCGGGGACATTCCAGGTATTAGTTGTAGGGAAGTAGAATGGATTTATTGATCAAAGTGAAATAATGAAACGGGTATATATTTTATTGTTTTGTACCGCTCTCTATTTTAATTCACGGGCACAGCAAAATAATCTTGATTATTTTGTTAACCAGGCGATAGCTAACAGTCCTTTATTGAAGGATTTCCAAAACCAGATCCTTTCATTTTCACTGGATAGCCAGATCATTCGTGCTGCATTGAAACTACAGGTGAATGGTATAAGCAACAATTCTTACGCTCCTATCATCAAAGGTTATGGATATGATGAAGTCATAACTAACGGTCAGCAAATCTCTGCGCTGGCCCAGGTCAGTAAATCATTTTTAGGGGGCAAGACGATCAATACGCAGATCGCAAATCTGCAACTGCAAAGCCAGGCGATAGCGAACAGTGTTAAGATGTCTGAGCAGGACGTAATAAAAACAGTTACGGACCAATACATCGCTACATACGGAGAACAATTGCAACTTGATTTCTACAATGAGATCAATAGCTTGTTAAAAAAAGAAGATAGTTTATTAAAAAAACTTACACAGGATAATGCCTTTAAGCAAAATGAATACCTGGGCTTCATAGTCATATTACAACAACAGCTATTAACTACTGCTCAACTGGAGACCCAATATAAATTTGATTATGCTACTTTGAATTACCTGGCCGGTATCGTGGATACAACTGCTGCAAGGTTGGAGGATCCTCAATTGAATTCAAGAACATTTGGAGATTTTACCAAATCAATTTTTTACCAGCAATTTGTATTAGACAGTTTAAAGCTTGCAAACGACAGGATGCTGGTTGATATTAATTACCGTCCAAAGATCAATGCATACGGCGATGTAGGGTATAATTCTTCTTTACTATACCTTCCTTATAGGAATTTTGGCGCCAGCATAGGTCTTAATGTTACCATTCCCATCTATGATGGAAAGCAACGAAAGCTTCAATATGCCAAAATTGATCTCCAGGACAGGACAAGAATGTATAAAAGAAACTTTTTTTTCCAGCAACGGAATCAGCAAATACTACAGCTGATGCAACAGTTGAATGCCACTGACCGCTTGATCGACCAGATCGATAAGCAGATCAAGTATACCGAGACGCTGATAAAAGTGAATGAAAAATTACTGGCCGCAGGTGATATCAGGCTGACGGATTTTATACTTACACTGAGTAATTATTTTAACGCAAGGAACCTGGTAACGCAAAATCATATTACTCATTTGAAAATTGTAAATCAACTCAACTACTGGGGCAGGTAAAATAAAATTAGTATGAAAAAGATCAGCCTATATTTTTTGATCCTTGGAGCGATCCTGGGTTCTTGCCAGTCAAAAAAAACTGAGGAAACGACAATAGAAGAAGAACAGGAAACAATAACTCCTGTTACTGTTACATCTATCATCACTGAATCTATGGTTGAATATATTGAGCTGAATGCAACCTCTGCGTTTCTCCAACAGGGATTTGTAAAAGCCAGTGCCAATGGTTATGTACAATCAGTCAATGCCCAGGTTGGAAAAATGGTGTCTTCGCAACAAAGGGTTTTCGTTTTAAAAACCAAAGAAGCGCAAAGTATCGGTAATTCGATCAACGCACTGGATAGCACCTTTAAATTTTTTGGGATAATAAATATAAAAGCAGGAACAACCGGTTATATTTCAGAGATCAATCATGAGCCGGGCGATTATGTACAGGAAGGTGAACAACTGGCCGTGATCAACGACGTAAATAGTTTTGTTTTCATTCTTAATCTCCCTTACGAATTGCGACAATATATAATTAATAAAGACTATGTAGAGCTTTTATTACCCGATGGCAAAAAAATGATGGCCCATATTTCCTCAGCTATGCCTATTGTTGATTCTGCATCTCAAACACAAAATATTATTCTTAAGGTTAATGAAAGAGATCTTCCCATTAATCTTATTGGAAAAGTAAGAGTGATAAAAGCCGAGAAGGCAAATGCGGTTTCACTGCCAAAACAATCTGTATTGTCAGATGAAACACAAACTAATTTTTGGGTGATGAAATTAATTGATGATTCAACCGCGGCAAAGGTTCCTGTGAAAAAAGGATTAGAGATCAATGACAGGATTGAGATCGTATCACCAAAATTTTTAACATCTGATAAATTTTTATTGACAGGCAATTATGGACTAACTGATACTGCCAGGATCAAGATCGTGGAGCAATAAACTAATAGAACGTGAACAAATTTTTTATATCACATAAAAACCCTTTTGCGGTTCTCCTTGCTCTTATCATTGCCGGTGGAATATTTGTTTATGGCAAATTGCAAACCTCCTTATTTCCCGAGATCACTTTTCCCAAGATCAAAATTATTGCTGATGCAGGACTACAGCCTGTAGATAAAATGATGGTGAGTGTAACGAAGCCATTGGAAGCTGCGATCAAGCAGGTTCCCGACCTGCAAATAATTCGCAGCACTACCAGTCGTGGCAGTTGTGAAATATCTGCATTCATGACATGGAACAGCGATATTGATGTCAACCAGCAACATATAGAATCAAAGATCAGCGAGATAAGAAATACGCTGCCGCCTGATGTAGATATTACAGTCGCAAAAATGAGTCCTTCGATCTTACCGGTAATGGGTTATTCGGTCGAGAGCAGTACAAGATCGCCGATCGAATTAAAACAACTTGCTCTTTATACTATCAAACCGTTTTTGTCGCAGGTAGAAGGAATTTCAGAAATAAGAATTACCGGCGGTCGGACGAAAGAATACTGGCTGCAATTGAATTTGCAAAAGATGAGCACCTTTTCTATTACACCTGATTTGATAAATACGGCCCTGGCCCAAACAAATTTCATCAAGTCAAACGGTTTTTTGTCAGATTATCGCTTCCTGTATCTTACAATAACAGACGCCACTGTACACAATAAAGATGAACTGGAGAATATTGTAATTAAAAATGATGGGAAGCGGATCGTTACATTAAAAGATATCGCCACTATTGAAGTAAAAGAAGGAGTTGAGTTTATCAAGATCAATGCAAATGGAAAAGATGGATTACTCATTGCTGTAATAAAACAACCCAATTCCAACCTTGTAGATCTTTCGAAAGCAATGAAAGTAAAGATCGAACAGCTTAAAAAAATTCTTCCAAAAGATATCCAGGTCAAACCTTATTATGTGCAGGCTGATTTTGTAAATGATTCTGTGAGAAGTGTAACCGATAGTTTATGGATAGGACTTGCCCTCGCCATCATCGTTGCCATCATCTTCCTGCGATCCGTAAAAGCCAGCGCCACTATTTTAATTACAATTCCCGTTACTATCTTTCTTACCCTGATCGTTTTGTATGCCATTGGCTACAATTTCAACATCATGACATTGGGAGCCATTGCTGCCGCCATTGGATTGATAATTGACGATGCTATTGTTGTTGTGGAACAGATCCATCGAACACATGAAGAAAACCCGGAGGAACCTTCACCTGAATTAGTCCAAAAAGCGATCCGCTACCTATTTCCGGCTATGGTAGGTTCTTCATTAAGCACTATTGTCATCTTTATTCCTTTTTTATTAATGACAGGTGTAGCAGGTTCTTATTTCAGTGTAATGACAAATACAATGATCATTACATTGGTTAGTTCCTTCTTTGTTACATGGATCGGGCTACCGGTCATTTATTTATTGCTTTCAAAAAAACATAGAACAAAAAAGCAGCAAAAGGAAAAACCACAATCAGTAAAAAAACAAAAATGGGTGTCGTTTTTCATTTTAAATCCTATTATCAGTTTTGGCATAATAGCGGGGCTGATAATATCGATCATTTTAATACTACCACAACTCGAAACGGGATTTTTACCGGAAATGGATGAAGGAAGTATTGTGCTTGATTATAAAACACCACCGGGAACATCGTTGGAGGAAACCGATAAGATATTACGTGAAGCAGAAAAAATAATCGTAAGTGTTCCTGAAGTAGAAGCTTATTCAAGAAGAACCGGAACTGAAATGGGGTTTTTTATTACCGAACCAAACAGTGGTGATTATCTTATCCAGTTAAAAAAGAACCGGGATAAAACTACAAACGATGTAATTGAAGAGCTACGACAAAAAATTGAAAGCACACAACCGGCCCTTCGTGTTGATTTTGGCCAGGTGATCGGTGATATGCTTGGTGACCTGATGGCTTCCATTCAACCTGTAGAAATAAAAATATTCGGCAACGATCAAAAAAAGTTACAGGAATTATCCCGTCAAACTTCAGAGATCATTGCGGATATACCGGGCATTGCAGATCCTTTCGATGGAATTGTAATAGCTGGACCATCTATCTCAATCCAGCCTAATTATGCCAAACTTGCACAGTATGGCATTACCCCAGCTGATCTTCAATATCAATTACAAACTTCATTGGAAGGTAATGTCGTTGGAAATCTATTTGAGAAGGAACAATATTCTGTGATCCGGTTGGTTTATCCCGGCAGCAGAAAGCTTAGCATCACTGACATCAATAATCAACAGATATTTTTACCCAACGGCAGATTGACCCCTATACATGAATTAGCAACCGTTATTATAAATCCGGGTGATGCAGAAATTCAACGATCAAATCTACAATCAATGGGAGTTGTTACTGCAGATCTTGAAAACAGGGACCTGGGCAGCGTAATGAAAGATGTACAGGAAAAGATCTCTTCAGAGCTTACTCTTCCCTCCGGTTATTATATAGAATATGGTGGCGCTTACGCAGAGCAGCAAAAATCATTTAAGGAATTATTGATGATCCTGATCGCTGCAAGCTTGCTGGTTTTTTCAGTGATATTGTTTTTATTCCAAAAGATCAAAGTGGCATTGCTGATCTTATTGATCGCTGTATTAGGAATATCAGGCAGCTATCTTGCTTTATGGCTAACAAATACACCTTTGAATGTTGGAAGCTACACCGGCCTTATCATGATCGTCGGCATCATCGGAGAAAATTCGATCTTCACTTTTTTACAATTCAAAGAATCATTACATGAAAAAAGTGTTGATGAGTCGATCATCTATGCCATATCAACAAGGCTTCGGCCAAAATTGATGACGGCACTTGGAGCGATCATTGCATTGATGCCACTAGCATTAGGTATAGGTACCGGGGCACAACTACACCAGCCTTTGGCAATTGCCGTCATCGGGGGCTTTATAATAGCCTTACCATTGCTTCTCATTGTATTACCAAGTATGTTGCGCCTGGTGTTTAAAAATTATAAGCAGAAACATCCTGAAAAAGTCTGAAAAGACATTTAGCTCAGCATCATGAATTATATTTGCTGACTATGGAAGAATTGCTGAAACAAATACAGGATCATAAAACGGAGATCGAAGCTTTTACTGCAGTTGATGAAAAAGCGGTTGAAGAATTCCGCATTAAATGGCTGGGCACAAAGGGGCTGGTGAAAACTATAATGGGTGAAATGAAAAATGTGCCGAATGAAAAGAAAAAAGAATTTGGACAAATTCTGAATGAGTTCAAACAATTCACAGAAGCAAAATACGAGGAGCAGAGATCATCGACTTCAAATCTCAAATCTCAAACTTCAAATCTTGACCTGACACTTCCTGGTGATTCAATCCCCGTTGGCACCCGTCATCCGATAAGTTTGATGACCAATCGTATCATTTCAATTTTTCAACGACTTGGTTTTGCAGTTGCTGAAGGTCCGGAGATCGAAGATGACTGGCACAACTTCACTGCATTGAATCTTCCCGAGCATCACCCGGCAAGAGATATGCAGGATACATTTTATGTACAACAAAATCCTGATTGGTTATTAAGAACACATACAAGTAATATACAGATACGGGAAATGCAAAAGGGCAAATTGCCGATCCGTATCATTTGTCCAGGTCGCGTATATAGAAATGAAACTGTAAGTGCAAGGAGTCATTGCTTCTTTCACCAGGTGGAAGGTTTATACATTGATGAAAATGTTTCTTTCGCCGATCTAAAACAAACACTTTACTTTTTTGCAAAAGAAATGTATGGCAGCGATGTAAAGATCCGTTTCCGCCCTTCCTATTTTCCATTTACCGAACCAAGCGCCGAGATGGATATTAGTTGCATGCTATGTAAAGGCGCCGGTTGCAACGTATGTAAGAAAACGGGTTGGCTTGAGATACTTGGTAGCGGTATGGTGCACCCAAATGTTTTAGCTAATTGCGGTATCGATCCGAATAAATATACAGGCTTTGCCTTCGGTATGGGCATTGAAAGGCCCGCATTATTGAAATACGGCATCAATGATATTCGACTTTTCAGCGAAAACGATGTAAGGTTCTTGAAACAGTTTACATCGGCGATATAGATGCTCGTTATTGAGTATTAGTATGTACTCAACTTTTAAATTTCTATTAAGCTTCCGTTGTGTCACTCACTTGTGCATCCTGTAGTTCTATTCAGCTATCTTTATCCTCACAATCCTTTTTAATCAAATGAATCCTGGTTCTATCATTTGCATTTGCGGCGCAGGCACTATGGGTAGCGGTATTGCACAAGCAGCCGCCTCATCAGGTTTTTATGTTATACTTTATGAGTTAAATGATGCGGTA
>Ga0207686_10000468_pt1 | contig 26729 bp, 25 predicted proteins | sample KBSM24metaG_FD_184396 | JGI IMG/M metagenome (GOLD analysis project Ga0207686, IMG submission 184396) | Miscanthus rhizosphere microbial communities from Kellogg Biological Station, Michigan, USA - KBS M2-4 metaG (SPAdes) (version 2) | ecosystem: Host-associated > Plants > Roots > Rhizosphere >...
GCTGCCGGCGCGCCGCAGCGACGGCACTTCGAGCGACCCCCTGACGCTTCCGGAGGGCGCCCATCTGCAGCTCGACCCCAACGTCGACGTCGCCGCGCTCGGCCTGCCGCCGCTAGCGCGGATGATCGCCGAAGCGGCGCAGCGCTACGGGATCTTCGTCCGCGACATCGCCGGCGACGTCACCTTCTACGCCCAGGCCCCCACCCTTGCCGGCGGCGACCCCTACGCCGGGCCAAACGGCTTCTTCGCCGACCGCACCCCCCTGCAGCTGCTCGCCGGCTTTCCCTGGGACCGCCTGCGAGTGCTGGAGATGTGGCTGCGCCCCGACCCCCACGGCGAGGAGGGGCAATGACCCGATCGGCCCAGCCAGCGGTGCCGACCGCCGAGCTCGAACTGGCCCGCCTCTGCACCGGTACCGCCGCCAGGCGCGCCGCGGCGACGGCGCGCCTGGGCGAGCTCGGCGCCGAAGTCGACTGGGGCGAGCTGACGACGCTGCTGCGGGCCAACCGGTTGCTGCCGCTACTCGGCCCGCGCCTGCTAGAGCTGGCGGAGGTCGACCCCGGCGAGCAGCTCGCCACCGCCGTCGCCGAGTCGCTCGCCGCCGGCCGCCACCAGGCGATGCTGCTGCAGACGGCCGCCGACCTCGTCGTCGCCGAGCTGGGCGAGCGCGGCATCGCTGCTACTCCTCTGAAGGGACCCTCCCTCTCCGAGGCGATCTACGGCGACCCGGGCCGCCGCCAGTCCAGCGACGTCGACCTCCTGGTCGCCGCCGAGCACCTCGGCGCCGCCGTCGAGGTCGCGCGGGGGCTCGGCTACGGATCGCCGAGCGACCGCGTCGACCGGCGCGGCCTGCCGCTGCTGCACTTCTCCCTCGTCCACGAGCGCGGCGAGCTGCCGCCGCTGGAGCTGCACTGGCGCATCCACTGGTATGAGACGCGCTTCGCCGGCGAGCGGCTGCTGCCGCGGCAGCTGGCCGCCGCCGGCTGGCGGCCGGACCCCGTCGATGAGCTGGCGGCGCTGCTCCTCTATTACGCCCGCGACGGCTTCGTCGGCCTGCGCCAGGCGACCGACCTGGGCGCCTGGTGGGATCGCCACGGCGAGGGGGTCGAGGCCGGCGCCCTAGCTGCCCTGGCCGCTCGCTACCCGCGGCTGGGCCCGGTGCTGTCGACCTCGGCGCTGATGGCGGCGCTGGCGGTCGGCCTGCCAAACCCCAGCGGCCTGGAGCCGCCGGCGCGGGGCCGACTGGCGATCGACCTCGCCCGCCGGGCGCCGCTGCTGCGCAGTCAGGAGCAGCTCTTCGCCCAGATCGGCCTGGTCGACGGCCTGCTCAGCCCGCGCCGCGGCCGCCGCGCCTTCCTGCGCCGCCAGATCGCCCCACCCCGCGAGGTGATCGAGGGGCGTGCCCGCAAGAACGGCCGCGAGGGGCGGCCCCCCTCCCCCGCCGGCTTCGCCGTGCGAACCGTCTTCCGCTACGGCCTCACCCTCTCGATGCTGCTGCGCCCGCGCCACGGAGCCCCCGCGTGAGCCCCCGCGGCGAGCGCGGCAGCTACCGCGCCGGCTTCTTCTTCGGGACGCTCAGCTTCCTCGCCAGCGTCGGCCTCGGCTTCATCTCGACGGTGATCACGGCGCGGCTCTACGGGATCGAGGTAATCGGCGAGTTCGCCCTCGTCTGGGCACCGGTGGCGGTGATGTGGACCCTCTCCTCGATCAAGGAGCAACAGGCGCTGATCCGCGAGATCACCCAGCTGCAGCCGCGCGAGCCACGCGTCGCCCAGCTCTTCGCCGCCGTCTTCACCTTCTCCTTCGGCCTCACCGTCGCAGTGGCGATCCTCGATGCCGTCGCCTCCTACTTCCTCTTCACGGGGCCCCTGCACCAACCCGACCTGCTGGTCCCGGCGCTGGCCTCAATCGCCGGCTACACGCTGATCCTCAACACCGCCTGGAACCTCGACTCGATCCTCTCCGCCTTCGTCGCCGGTCGCAAGCTGTTCTGGGTGCGCCTCACCGAAAACCTCGGCTTCATCGTCATCGCCACCGGCATCGGCCTCGCCTGGCGCTCCGTCTGGGGACTGGTGATCGGCACGATCGGTGCCTCGGCACTGGCCCTGGTCCAGCGGCTCTTCTTCGCCCGCGCCTACACCCGCTTCCGTCTCAGCTGGGCCGAATATCGGGCCGGGCTGGACTGCCTGCCGGAGCTGCTGCGCTTCGGGCTGAAGGCGACCCCTGGCCAGATGGCGCAGGGGATCGCCCAACAGGGCGGCATCTGGGCGATCGGGATGGTCGCCCCGGTCGCCGTCGTCGGCGCCTACAGCCGCGCCCTGGTGATCCCAAAGAGCCTGCAGACCGCGAGCATGAAAATCACCGAAGTCCTCTTCCCCACCCTGGTCGGGCGCAAGAGCGAAGGCGACGGCCACGGCTTCGACCGCGCCCTGATCGACTCGATCCGCTACGAAGTGATCGGGATGCTGCTCTTCGCCGCGACGATCGGCGGCGCCGCGCACACGGTGCTGAAGATCTTCGGGCCGGGCTTCGACGCGGCCGCCCCGGCGCTGGCGCTGCTGGCGCTCTACCCAGCGCTGGCCTCGGTGACGACGACCCAGACCCAAGGGCTCTGGGCGGTCGACCGGCCCGGCCTGACCAGCTTGATCGCGATCGTCCGCCTGCTGCTGACGATCGCCCTGTTGGTGGTGCTGACGCCGCAGATGCACATGGTCGGCCCGGCATTGTCTCTGCTGGCCGGCTTCGCCGCCGTCGTTGTCCTCTCCGGGCTGGCCCTGCGCAACCACCTCGAGCGTCCCCTGCGGGCGACCTGGCCGCGCCGCCAGCGGCTGGCCCTGCTCGGCTCCTACGCCGCCGGCTTCGGCGCTGCCCATGCGGTCCAGGGGCTGGCACCGCCGCTGTTGGGGATCCCGCTGGCGCTGCTGGCCGGCGGCCTCGCCTTTGGCCTTGTCCTCGCCGCCTGCGGCGGCGTCAACGACCGCGACCGAGGCCGCCTCGCCGAGGCCGGCGCCGCCCTGCGGGCCCGCCTCGGACGCGGCTCCGGCCAGCCGCCCCTGCAGGCGGAGACCTAAGTACAAGAGCCAAAAGTTCCGCCCCCCGGAAACCGTTGGCAGCAGCGCCATGGCACTGCCAACCTTCATCATCATCGGCGCCGGTAAGGCGGGCACGACCAGCCTCCACTACTACCTCGACCTGCACCCCGAGGTGCAGATGTCGGCGGTCAAGGAGACTCACTTCTTCTCGGGGCCGCCAGCCGGTCGCCCCTACGAGCTGGGCCGGATCGAGCGCCGGGAGGACTACGAAGCGCTCTTCGACCCGGCAGTCCCCGCCCGCGGCGAGGCCTGCCCGGGGTACGCAAACAACCCCTTTCGCCGCGGCGTGCCGGCGCGGATCAAGGAGCTGGTTCCCGACGCCAAGCTGATCTACCTGGTCCGTGACCCGGTCGCCCGCACCGTCTCCCACTACAAGCACCGGGTCTCGGTCAACGGCGAGCGGCGGCCGCTGGCCGAGGTGCTCGGCGACTGCGGCGACCCGCGCCGGCGCGAGGAGACCTGCATGAGCCTCTACGCCTCGCAGCTCGACGAGTACTTGGACCACTTCCCCGTCGAGCAGATCCTCGTCGTCGACCAAGCGGAGCTGCTCGCCGACCGCGACACGGTCCTGCGCGAGGTCTTCGCGTTCATCGACGTCGACCCCGACTTCAGCTCGGCAGAGTTCGACGCGGAACTGTTGAAGACCGAGGAGCGCCGCGCCTACCCGCGCGGCTGGAACTACTTCGTGCGCCGGGTCGCGGCGCCGCCGCTGCGGCGGATCCCACCGCCACTGCGGCGCTCGCTGCGGCGGCGGATCGAGGGAAGCCTCTTCCCGCCCCTCCCCGAGACCGCGGTCGACGCCGAGCTGCGCGCCAAGCTCGAGGGCCTCTACGCCGACGAGGTGCAGCGGCTGCGGGGCTTGACCGGCAAGGAATTTGCCAGCTGGAGCGTCTGAGTGGCGGGGTCGCCTGCGCATCGATCCCGCCGGGACAACCGCCGCGGCAGGGTGGCCGGCGCGCTGCTGCTGACGGCCATGGCCCTGCAGTCGCTGCTGGCCCTGGCGGCCGCCTATCTGCTGGGACTGCTGGCGGCGGCGCGCGGCGAGCGCTGGCGAACCGCCGCCGAGCCGACGCGCGGCGAGCAGCCGCGTCTGGTCGTCCTCGTGCCCGCCCACGATGAGGAGGCGGTGATCGGCCCGACCCTGGCGGCGCTGCGGGCGATGGAGTACCCGGCGACCGCCTGGCGCCTGGTCGTGATCGCCGACAACTGCAGCGACGGCACCGCCGCGGTCGCCTACGGGGCCGGAGCCGAGATCTGGGAACGGCGCGACGAGGAGCGGCGCGGCAAGGGCTTCGCGCTGGCCTGGGCGCTGGAGCGGCTGCTGAGCGAGGAGGACCCGTTCGCCGGCGTCGTCTTCGTCGATGCCGACTGCCTCGTCTCCGCCAACCTGCTCAGCGCCGTCGGCGCCCGCCTCGACGCCGGGGCACGGGCGCTGCAGGTCGACTACCGCGCCGCCAACCCTGGCGCCTCGAGCGCCGCGGCGCTGCGCTTCGCCGGCTTCGCGGTCGGCGACACCGTGCGCTTCCTCGGCAAATCGCGGCTTGGCCTCTCCTGCGGGCTGGTCGGTACCGGCATGGCGTTTTCGCGCTCGCTGCTCGCCGAGGTTCCTTGGACGACCACCGGCCTGGTTGAGGACGGCGAATTCCACATGCGCCTCGTGCTCGCCGGCGAGCGGGTCGAGTTCGCGCCGGAGGCGAGCGTCAGCCAGGCAGTGCCGACCACCCACCGCGAGAGCTCCAGCCAGCAGGAGCGCTGGGAAAAGGGCAAGCTGGAGCTGATCCGCGCCTGGAGTGGTCGCCTGCTCGCCTCGGGCCTGCGGCGCCGCGACCCGCAGCGACTCCACGCCGCCCTCGAGACCCTGGTGCCGCCGCAGTCGCTGCTGGCACTGGGCAACTTCGCCGGTGCCGGTGCCGGGCTCCTGCTCCGCTCGCGGCGCCTGCTCGCGCTCTCGATCTTCTCGACCCTCGCCCAGGCCAGCTTCGTGCTCGGCGGCCTGCGCCTGGTCGGCGCCCCCGCCCACGTCTACCGGGCGCTGCTCTCGGCGCCGGCGTTGATCGTCGCCAAGCTCGGCCTCTACGCGCGCCTGGCCAGCGGCCGCGGCCCCAGCGGCTGGGTACGGACCGCGCGCGAGGCGGAGGGGCCCGCCCCGGCCGCGAGCGCGACCGGGGAAGCGGCACGGTGAAGATCGCCTACTTCTGCTCGGCCTACCCGGCGGTCTCGCACACCTTCATCCTCCGCGAGGTCGAAGCGCTGCGGGGGCTCGGGGTCGAGATCACCACCTTCGCGATCCGCCCCACCCCGCCCGACCAGCTACTGGCCCCCGCCGACCGCGAGGCAGCCGCGACGACGGTTTCGGCGCTGCCCTTCCGCCGCCGCCAGCTCGCCGCCCACTTGCGGCTGGCCCTGCGGGCGCCGCGCGTCTACCTCGCCACCCTGCGACGCGCCCTCGAGCTCGCCCCGCCCGGCCTGCGCGGCCGGCTCTGGCAGCTCTTCTACTTCCTCGAGGCGGTGGTGCTGTGGCGCGAATGCGAGCGGCGGGGGATCCGCCACGTCCACGTCCACCTCGCCAACGCCGCCGCCGACGTGGCGATGCTGGCGGCGGAGGTCGGCGGCGCCGTCAAGCCGGGCAGCGGGTGGGGCTGGAGCTTCACCATGCACGGCCCGACCGAGTTCTACGACGTCCGCCACTTCCGCCTCCCAGAGAAGATCGCCAGCGCCCGCTTCGTCGTCTGCATCAGCGACTTCGCCCGCAGCCAGCTGATGGGGCTCTGCGACCCGTCCCTCTGGGAACGTCTCCACGTCGTCCACGTCGGCATCCCGATCGAGAGCTTCACCCCGGCCGGCGCGGCGCCAGCGCACAACGGCAGCTCCAATGGGAACGGGAATGGCAATGGCCACCGCCCGACGATCCTCTACATCGGCCGCCTCGTCCCCGAGAAGGGCCAGGCGGTGCTGCTTGAGGCGGTCGCGGCGCTGGCCGGCCGCGGCACCGAGGTCGAGCTCGCCCTCGCCGGCCAGGGGGAGCTGCGCGAGGAGCTGGAACGGCAGGCCGCTGGCCTCGGGATCGCCGAGCGGGTCCGCTTCCTCGGTGCCGTCGGCCAGGACGAGCTGCAGCGGCTCTACGAAGGCGCAGCGATCTTCTGTCTGCCCAGCTTCGCCGAGGGGGTGCCGGTGGTGCTGATGGAGGCGATGGCGATGGGACTGCCGGTGGTGACGACCCGGATCGCCGGCATCCCGGAGCTGATTGAGGACGGCCACAGCGGCGTCCTCGTCGCCCCTGGCCGGCCCGACCTGCTCGCCGACTCGCTCGCCAGCCTGGTCGACGACAAGGAGTTGAGGGGGCGGCTCGGCAGGGCCGGCCGCGAGGCGGTCCAGCGCGGCTTCGACTGCGAGGCGACGGCGGCGGAGTTGCGCGACGTCTTCGCCCGGGAGGGCCTCGGGTGAGCGCCGCCGCAGTCGAGAACGGCGCCTCCGTCGACATCCTCGAGATGCGGGTCGACGCGGTTTCGCCGCCCGAGGCAGTGCGCCGGATCGTCGAGTCGCCCGCCGGCGGCCGCGTCCTCACCCCCAACCTGCAGCACCTGCGCGCCTACCGCCGCTCCGCCGCAGTGCGGAGCGCCTTCGCGGAGTGCGAGTTGGTCGTCGCCGACGGGATGCCGCTGATCTGGGCAAGCCGCCTGCAGGGGACGCCGCTACCCGCCCGCGTCGCCGGCTCCGATCTGGTCTGGTCAGTCTCTGCTGCCGCGGCGAACGAGGGTCGCTCGCTCTTCCTCCTCGGTGGCGACCCCGGCACCGCCGAGGCCGCCGAGCGAGAGCTCTGCCAGCGCTTCCGGGGCCTGCGTATCGTCGGCACCCACTGCCCACCGCACGGCTTCGAGCACTCCCCCGCCGGCCTCGCCGCGGTCGACGCCGCGATCGCAACCGCCACCCCCGACCTGGTCTACATCGGCCTGCCGCTGGAGAAGCAGCTGCTGCTGATGGAGCGCCTTCGCAAGACGGCTCCCCGCGCCTGGCTGATCGGCCTCGGCGGCTCCTTCAGCTTCGTCAGCGGCGACATCCGCCGCGCCCCCGCCTGGGCCCAGCGCGGCGGCCTCGAGTGGGCCTTCCGCCTCGGCGCCGAGCCCCGTCGCCTCGGCCGCCGCTACCTCGTCGAGGGCCTTCCCTTCTTCGTCGGCCTGATCGCCCAGTCCGCCGGCCGCCGCCTCACCGACGACGCGGCCGCCGCGATTTCGCCTGCCCCATAGTGCCCAGCATCGATCCTTCGAATCGCTTGGTCACTTGTGCATCTATACGGTGCAAAAGCGACCAACCGATTTGCCCGGCAGGACTCACGTTTGCTTCCGCCGACAGGCTCAGGGATTTGCGCCATTCGACGGTCGGCCCGACCGTGGTGGTCGAGCCCCGGACCGAGGGCGCGAGATGCGACGCGGTCGGCGCTCGGCAGTTGGGGCGAATCGGTGACGCTTGCCTCGGGGTCGGAACCGGCGCCGCAGCTCGGCGTCGACGAAGCCTCGACCGTCCCGCGGGCGCCAACCGCGACCGACGGAGCCAGACTGGGGCGCCCCGGAACCGAGATGTCGGCGGCCCGCAGCCGCTGCGGCGCCAAGGGGGCGGCGACCGTTATGCCACTCGCGCCGTCGCCACCGGCGCCGCGACCGGGCGCGCCGATTCCGCCGCCAGCTGCTCGCCGAGGCGGGCAGCGAAGGCAACCAGCATGAAGGTCGAGTTGGCCTGGCTCGAAGTCGGGAAGGCGGCACTGCTGGCGACGTAGAGGTCCTCGAAGCCGTGCACGGCCAGGTCGCCGTCGAGGACCCCGTCCTCGGGCCGCGCCGACATCCGCGTCGTGCCCGCCTGGTGATAGCCGCCGAAGAGCTGCTCGCGGACCGCCGCCTCGACGTCGTCGTGGATCATCTCGACCCGGCCAAGACCCTGCTCGCGAAGACTGCGGTCGAGCTCCTGGTGAACCCGCAGCACCGCCTCGACGTCGTCGTCGCCAAACGCCAGTTGGGTGCGCAGCCGCGGCATCCCGTGCTCGTCGCGCTCCTCCGTCGGGGCCACGAAGCTGTCTGGCTGCGGCAGGTGCTCGCCGTGATAGACGAGCGTGTACTCGTTGGCGGCACTGGGCACGAAGAAACCCGGCACCTTGCGCCCCGGCCGCAAGAAGCGGCCCCAGCCGAATTCGAGCGCGAAGCGGGCGGCCGGGCCGGCGTCGCGCAGCAGGTTGCGGAAGTGCGCCCGCAGGCTGGGCCGGCGGCTGGTCTTCAGGTGCGCCTGGCGAATCCCCTCGGCGACGCAGTAGCGGCCCAGCGGCGAGGCCAGCATCAGGTAGACGAAGGAGAGGATGCCACTGCCGTGCGAGGCGTCACCGATCTCCGGGTTGACCAGCCAGAGGGCGACGTTGGGCAGCCCCTGGCGCCGCTGCAGCTCCGGGCTGAGAGTGAAGCGGCGCCGTACGTAGACACCGTCGCGGTCGCGCTCGTGCCCGTAGATCGTCTGCTCGGGCGGGGTCGAAAAGACGGCGCGGCCGACCCGCACCTCGACGTGGGCCATGTACCAACGGCCGAGGTGGCCGGAGTGGTTGCCGAGCCCCTCCGGGTCGTGGCGGCGCGAGGCGAAGAGCAGCCGGGTGGCACCGAGGCCGCCGGCGGCGATCACGTAGCGGCGGGCGCGGATCGTCACCGCGGCGCCGTCGGCACGCCGGGCCAGCAGGTGGTCGACGCTGCGGCCGCCGTCCGATCCGCCGCCGGCGCGGGGAACGATCTCGGTCACGGTCAGCCCGGTCTCCAGCCGCAGCGTCGGCGCCCGCTCCAGCTCACGACCGTAGACACGCCCGAAGTTGGTCGGCAGCGACCAGCGCTCCAGCTCGTCGGCGCGCACGTCGCCGTCGCGGAAGCCGGGAATCAGCGAGCGTCCCGCCAGCTCCGGTATCCGCCCCGCCTCGAAGACCGGATCGCCGCAGCGGCACCACTCGCAGGCGGGGCCGATGTAGGGGGCGATCTCCTCGTGGGAGACCGGCCAGGCGGCGTCGCCGACGATCGCCCGCGGCTCGAAGTCGATCGGGTCGAAGGGAACGCAGCGGCCGCCCCAGAGGTTCGAGGAGCCGCCGATCTGCCGCCGCATCGCCAGCTCCGCCTCGACGTGGTGGGGATCCGTACCGACCGTGTCGCCGAGCCGCTGCGCCCGCTCGTCGTAGCGCTCGCCACCGCTCTCCAGCAGCAGCACTGAGCGGCCGGCGCGGGCGAGGGTGAGGGCGACGACGATTCCGGCCGGGCCGGCGCCGACGACGGCGACGTCGGTCTCGATCGTCTCAGCCACCGGCGGCCCTCGACGGCCCGAAGTCGTCCCGCAGACACTGGCGGAAGGCGGCCAGCGCCGGCTCCTCGGCGCGGTTCGAGGCCTGTGCGGCAAGCGCCGCGGCGGCCCCAAGCCGCTCGCGGCGCGTGGTCGCGAAGAGGACGCCGCCACCGCGGTTGCGCTCGAGCGCGTCGGCCAGCAGCAGGGCCGCCAGCGTCTCGGCGCTCCCGCAGTCCCGGCCGACCGCGGCGCTCCAGCGCCGCCGCCGGCTCTCGACCGCGAGGTGACGCTGCAGCCGCGTCAGCGCCCCGGCCAGGACCCCAAAGCCGATCCGCGGCGGCAACTCCGCCTCGTCGACAACCGGCGCAAAGATGTCGTCACGGACTTGCAGCACGCCCATCCCCCCCGCCCGGACCAGATCCAGGCAGGGATCGGGGTCGCCGGACACACCCCACGCTCCCACCGTCCCCCGCTCGACCAGCCCCTCGCAGAGCTCGCCGATGCCGTCGAGGTCCACCTCATCCGCCGGCCCGGGGTCGTGGATGAAGAAGAAATCGACGTGGCCGGTGCCGAGCTCTCGCAAGCTCGTCTCCAGGCTCGCCCGCGCCCCGATGGCGTCGTAGCGGCGCGGCTCCCGCGGCCCCCCGCCCCGGCGCCGGGCGGCCTCGCGCAGCGCCGGCATCCGCGCCATCGCGAAGCGGGCCGGCCCCTGCAGGCGGGCCAGCCGAGGAGAGCCCGGATCGATGCCGAACTTGGTCGCGATCGTGATCTGCTCGCGCCTGCGCCCAACCGCGAAGCGGCCCAGCTCCGCCTCGGCCATCCCCAGCCCGTACATGCGGGCGACATCGAAGTGGTCGATGCCGCGCTCGAAGGCCTCGGCCAGCAGCCGCTGCCGCGCTCGCCGCGAGGGCAGCTGCATCAGCCCGGCGCAGCCGAACCCGAGCCGAACAACCTCATTACTGGGGTCAAGCAGGCCCAGACCGGCGCCGATACGGGTACGGCCGTCAGCAGCCATCGCCACCGAGGAGCCCAGGTGCCCGACCCAGTAACCATCCTGATCGCCGTTGGAATCGCCTTCTGGCTGGCGACCGTCGCGGTCGTCTTTGCCGTCTGCCGCATGGCCTCGCGGAGCGATACCGAGCTGGCCGAGCCCGCATCTCACATCCCCCGGCGGGCGAGCACGTGCGGCACGGTTCGCATGAGGATCTTGAAGTCGCCCCAGAGCGACCAGTTCGCCACGTACAGGTAGTCGATCGCGCCCATTTCGCGTAGCGGCACTCGGGCCGGGCCGAGGATCTGCCAGGGACCCGTCATTCCCGGCGTCAGCTCCAACCGCCGCCGGTACCAGCCTGTGACCCGCTCGTCCTCGTCGGCAACCAGCGGCCGCGGCCCGACTAGGCTCATTTCGCCCTTGAGGACGTTGACCAGTTGCGGCAGCTCGTCGAGGCCGCTCTTGCGCAGCAGTCGGCCGACCCTGGTGATGCGGGGATCGTCGGCGATCTTGAAGAGCCCGTCCTTGGCCTCGTTACGGTCGCGCAGCGACTCCTTCATCGAGTCGGCGCCGTCGACCATGGTGCGGAACTTGAGCAGCTCGAAGTGCTCGCCGTGGCGGCCGACGCGGCGCTGACGGAAAAAGACCGGGCCGCGGCTGTCGAGCCTGATCGCCAGCGCCAGGGCGGCGAAGAAGGGAGCGACGGCGACCAGCCCGATCACCGTCGCGATCATGTCGAAGCCGCGCTTGACCCGGGTCGATGAGCGGGTCAGGGCGAAGCGCTTGACGCCCATCACCGTCACCCCGTGCAGGTCGTCGAACTCGACCGAGGAGCCGACCACCTCGAGCAGCCGCGGCAGCACGCTGACCTTCACTCCAACCGCCTTGAGGGTGCAGATCAGGTTCGGCATCCGGTCCGGATCGACGCAGTCGGCGGCGATGATCGCCCGCTGCACGCCCAGCGAGTTGGCCAGCTCGTGGATTTCCGAGAGCCGCGGAGCTGAGCTGTCGTTGGCGGACCACTTGGGGACGTCGTGGGGATCGAGGTGGGCGACCAGCGCGGCCTTGACGCCGTGGTGGTCGGAGAACTTGGCGCGGATCGTCCGCGCCGCCTCGCGGTCGCCGACGAAGAGGCAGCGCTCCGCCGGCGCCATGCTGATCGCCAGCGCCCGCGCCGCCGCCCGGAAGAGGACCAGCAGCACGCTGAGCAGCGCCCAAAGCAGCAACGCCTCGGCCCGGTCCAGGGTGCCGCCGGCGATCACGAAGCCGCCGGCGAGCCAGGTGCAGAGGGCGCCGACGGTGGCGACCTGGAACAGCTTCGGGGCCTCATCGAGGGTCGACTTGCGCAGCAGCGCCTCGTCGCGATCGTAGAGGCCGAAAACCTTGGCGCCGAGGCAGAGCGCCAGCAGGCCGAAGACGCCGAGCCAGGTCACCTGCAGCGGCCGGCCAGCGGCCAGCGAGGTGACGACGATCGCGGTCAGGAAGGCGGCGACGTCGGCGACCAGCAAGGAGCGGCGGAGCATCCGGTCCAGGGCCGGATAGGCGGCAGTCGACGGTGGTGCCGGCGGGCCGACGGGGCGCAGCGACGCGACGGGCTCGCGGCCGGCCGCGGCGACGCCGCTCATTCGTGATCGCCTCCCTCTGCCGGCTCGGCGGTATCGATCGGCTCACCGCCGATCGCGAGGATGCCCATCCCCAGCCCCCGCTCAGGATCGAGGATCAGGTCGGCGGCTTCGGTGCGGGACTTCACCCCCAGCTTCGCGAAGGCCGAGGAGAGGTGGCTCTTGACCGTGCTTTCGGCGACGACCAACTGCTCGGCGATCTCGCCGTTCATGTAGCCCATCACGACCAAGCCGAGGATCTGCCGCTCGCGCGGCGAGAGCGAGGCGGCGTCGATCTGGCCCGACTGCGAGCGCGGCACGCAGACCTGGCCGGCGGCGACGGCCAGCAGGCAGGGGATCAGCCCCTGCGCCAGGTCCTCGGTGAGGACCACCCCGGCGACGCCGGCCGCCAGCGCCTGGCGCAGCTCGCCCGGGCGGATCGACTCGCAAACGGCGACCAGGGCCGGGTCGCCGCTGGCGCCAAGCAACTTCGCCCCCTCCTCCGCTTCGGAGAGCGAGCGGCCGAGCAGGATCGCAACCGTCACCTCACCCGGTGAGAGGTCCTCGGCGGCGGCGCGGAAGCTAACCGCCCAGCCACCCTCGCGGAGGGTCTCGGCGACGTCCCAGCGCGAGCCCTCGGGACCGATCACTGCCGCCACCGGGCCCGTCGCCTCCACCTTCTCGGCGCCTCGATAGCCGTTGACCGCGGTTCTCGTCACGCCGCGGCAAACGCTGCCTGCATCGCGATTCTTTTGCATACCTCGACCGCGACGCCGTCATTAATTTTGTGGTGCGAGAAAAGTGTGAGTCGGCTCCCCGCCGCACACCTGGGCGCACAAAAAAGTACGGCCGGCGACAGAGTCGCCGGCCGTACGCCCGAATACAGCTATCGGCTTAGCTCAGGGGTTCGATTTACAACCCGCCGCCGGGTTGCTGACCCCGACGCTGAAACCGCCCACGTGGCCCGGATAGCCCGCGTCACCACCGCCACCGCCGAGACAGGCGGCGGTCAGCTCTTGCAGGTCTCCATAGTCCACGACGGTCGGCTTCTCATAAGCGATCGCCGTTGCCTGGTTTTTCATTTTGACGCGAGCTCCTTTTCCAGTTGACCGAGAGTCAACTTTCGGTCCGGTGATCTTCGGGGGTGCCGATCAGGCGGTCAAGGGGGGAAAAAGTTGTAGACCCACTGCGACCCGCCGCCTCTTCACGCAGCCAAATCTCCGCGGTGACGAGCCTCCAGGACAGCCACATCCAGGGGAAAGAACCGGGTTCGATCCCGTCCTGCCCGTCGAGCAGCTCGCGGCCGACCCGCGCCGGGTCGACGTAGGCGCGCAGCTCGGCGGCCGGGTCGGTGAGCAGCGAGCGCACCGCCGCCGCTTCCGAGTCGGCAAGGCAGTCGATCACCAACGGGTCGAAGCGGGCCTTGGCGGGGCGTAACCGAACCGCGTCCGGGACCAGGCCGGCGACCGCGGCGCGGAGGACCGGGCGGCTGAAGCGCGGATCGAGGGTGGCGGCCGGCGGTTGCCGCAGACCCAGCTCGACCAGATCGAGGTCGAGCAGGGGATGGCGGGCCTCGATGCCAACCACCGCGGCGCGCTGGCGCTGGTGCTCGAAGATGCCGCTCTCGTCCAGACCCCGAGCCATCCCGTGGGCCAGTTCCGCCCACCAAAGCGGGCCGTCGAGCCGCTTCCAGGCAAGTGGATCGGCGGAGCCCCGCAGCGCCGCCGCAGTCTGCGGGCGCAACCAGCCGGGTTGGCCGCGAGCGGCGCGCCGGCGCTCGAGCGCTCGATGCGGCCGGCCGGGCAGCGCCATTAGCGCCTGCCCGGCGAGCATCGCCGCGACCTCACGGCGCGGTACCTGGGGGCCAGCCCCCGGCAGGCGCCAGGTAGCGGCCAGCGCTCGCCGCGGGTGACCTCGCCGCAGCTCGGCGGCGATCAGGTTTTGACGCGGTCCGAACAGCTCGTCGCCGCCGTCACCACCCAGCACCGTTCCCACCCCTTCCGCCGCCGCCGCACGCAGCAGCGGCAGCGTCCAGAAATCGCCCCAGCTGAGCAGCGGTACCGCGTGGGCGCGGCTGTGCTCGCGGGCACTCTCCAGCAGGCCCCGCGCCCGCACCTCCCGCACCGGCCCGTCCAGACCGAGGTCGGCACGCAGCGCCGCGATCAGCTCCGCCTCGTCGGTTCCAGGGTGGTCGGGGAAGGTGGCCGAGCAGGCGCGGACGCGGTCGCGGCCGGCCGTGGCCGCGACGGCGGCGATCGAGGCCGAATCGAGGCCGCCGCTGAGCAGCACCGCGCTCGGGGCGCCGGCGAGGCGCCGCCCGACGGCGAGGTCGAGGCCGGCCCGCACCCGCTCGGCCAGCTCCGCCGCGGGGACGTTGAGCGGCTCCTCGTAGTGAGGCTGCCAGTAACGGATCGTCCGTGGCTGATCCCCCAGCGCAATCAGCTCGCCGGGGCCGAGCCGCTCGACGCCGCGGTAGAGGGTGGCGGTGCCGGGACGGCTGCCGGCGGTGATCCAGTGGGCGATGCTGGCCTCGTCGGGAGCCGGCCGCTGCGGCAGCGAGGCGAGCAGGGTGGGCAGCTCGGTGGCAATGCGCAGCGCCCGCCCCGAGCGCCAAAGGTAAGCCGGCCGGGCTCCGAGCTGGTCGCGCGCGACCAGGCCCTCGCGGCGCTCCCGGTCCCAGACCAGCAGCACGAAGTCCCCGCGCATCCGGGCGGGCAGGCCGACGCCCCATCGCTGGTAGCCCTCGGCTAGCAGCGCCTCGGCGGGCGGTGGCGCCCCCTTGCGCCCCAGCGCCGCCGCCAGTTCGGCGGCGTTGTCGAGGTGCCCGTCGAAGAGGCAGAGCAGCACGCCGTCCGCGACCCGCGGGCCGCTGTAGGAGACATGCATGGGGCCCGCGACGAAGCTGACCGCGGCGCGATCCGGCAGCGCCGGCAGCGTCCCGCCGCCGGGGTCGAAGCCGACCAGCAGGCTGCGGCTCACGCGCCCGCCCCGATCCGCTCCGCGACCGCGGCAGCGACCGCCGAGGGATCCGATTCGGCACCGACCACGACCCGCTCGACCCGGCCAGCGGCGGCGAGGGCGCAGACGTCGAGCAGACCCTCCAGCCGCTCCTCGCCGCGGAGCACCAGGTTGAAGGTCGAGGCGAGCAGCAGCGGCGGCGCCACCATCGACTCGAAGCGCGGCTGACTGGGACCGTCGTCCCGGCGCTCGAGCAGGAAGACGCCCGCCAGCGGCAGCGGCCCGGGATGGGGGCGCAACCGCACGATCGACTCGCGCGCGTCGCCGCTCAGGACCAGCTCCTCCTCGAAGGACGCGAGCGCGCGGAGGCGCTCGACCTCGCCGCGGTCGACGCCGGCCACCGGGGCGCCGGGATGGGCGAGCAGGCGGTCGCCGTCGCGCTCCAGGGCGACCACGTCGTCGGCGAGGAACTCGGCCCCGAGCCGACAGAGCGCCAGCGCCACCGAGGTCTTGCCGACGCCGGAACGGCCGAGCAGGGCGAACGCCTCGCCATCCCAGGCGACGGCGCTCGCGTGCAGGACCTCGAGCCCGTGCAGGACCGCTGCGAAGGGCAGGACCTGGGCGATCAGGAGGCGCTGCCAGGCCACCATCCCGTCGTCGGCGGCGACCCCCCGCAGCCGCGAGCCGTCGCCGGCCAGGATCGCCGTCCCGTAACGCGGGCCGGCGATCCGGTAGCCGCGCTCGCCCGCCTCGATGCGGAAGACGACCTCTCCGTCGGCGCCGCGTTCGTCGGAGAGCAGCTCCGCCCCCTCCCCCCACTCCAGCTCCGCGCCCGGCTCGGCGAGGGAGAGCTCGAGCCCGCGCCCGGTGGCGCCGGCGTCGCCGCCGGCGAGGAAGGGCAGCGCCGCCGTCGTGCCGACGTCGAGCCCGTAGACGGTCGCTCGCACCGCCGCCATCGGCTCAGAGCTCGACGAGGCGGCCGAAGCTGCCGTCGAGCGGCGAGAGGACCGGCACGCCGTCGTGCTCGACCCAGGCGTGGGCGAGGAAATCTGGGCGGGTGCGGGCGCCGATCACCAGCCGAGCCGGGATCCCCCGCCGAGCCAGCAGGCGCAGCGTCACCGCCGAGCGCCGCAGGCAGCGGGTGTCGCCGGGCAGGAACCGCATCGTCAGCACCACCGCCCTCCCGACCCGCCGCGCTTCGTCGTGCTCCTCGCCTGGCGTCTTCGGCTCGCGCGCCGCGGCGCCGTCGTCGCTGGCGCGCAGCCGCGCCACCGCCTGCTCGATCGGCGCCCGCCCCAGCTCGCGGCGCGCCCGCGCGTAAGCGACGACGATCTCGGTCGCGAACCGCGCCCGCTCGGCGGGCCGCAGGCGTCGCTCAGGCGGCAGCCGCCTCACGCCTCGTCGAGCTCGATCAGGCCGCGCTCCAGCAGCGCCTCGCAGAGCCGCCGCACGTCTTCCGCCACCTCCCCCTCGGCAAGCCCGAACTTCTCCGCCACCTCGGTACTGGCGGCCGCCACCGTCCCGCTTGCGGCGAGCGCTTCGAGCATCGCCCCGGCGGTCGGATTAAGACCGTGGTACTTGCCGGTCCGCAGGTTGAGAATCACCGTCTCGGTCGGGAACTCGCGGTGGACGACGTGCCGCGGCACCACCACGCGCGCCTCGGCGAACCGGTCCGGCGCCGCCACCGCCTCCTCACTCATCGCAACTGCCTCCTCACTCATCCCAGACTCACTCCCTTCCAATTCAGTACTCGACGATGGTTCCGCGCCGCTGGCTCTCTTGAATCGCCCGCCCCAGAGCCCAAATCGAGACCGGCAACAGCACCGCCGCGAACAACGCCACCCGGGCGATCGTCGCCAGCACCGAGGTCGCCTGCGGGCTGTCGACCAGCAGGTGGCGGAGCATTTCCGTGGAGGGCGTGAACGGCTGGAACTTGGTAGCCGTCTGGATCCATTCCGGCAACAGCGAGATCGGGAAGTAGAGGCCGCCGACGATCGAGATCAGCGCGATCACCCAGCTGACCCCGACGTTGCCCTGTTTCATCACCACGGTCAGGGCCGCGAAGGCGAGCCCGAAGGGCAGGAAGGCAAGCAGCGCCAGCAGCATCGCCGGCACCGCCAGCGGCACCGTCGACCAGTGCAGGTGAAGGCCGAAGACCAGCCAGCCGAGGGTCAACGTGAAGGCGGCGAGCACGAAGGAGTAGAGCAGCGGGAAGACCGCCATCGCGATCACGCTTCGGACCGGCCCGAAGGGCGAGAGCACCAGCCGTTCGAAGGTCCCGGCGATCAGCTCCTGACGGACGGTTTCGGCGACCGAGAAGCAGGAGTAGAGGACCCCGACCAGGGCGATGCCGACGATCACGAAGCCGAAATAGTCGGCCGGCGTCGCGAAGCCGCTGACGTGGACCAGCCGCGAGACGTAGTAGAAGAGGGTGAGGCTGAAGACCGAGGTCAGCAGCTGGCTGAACAGGCGGCTGCGGTAGGAGACGTAGACGCGCAGGTCGCGCCCCAGCACGATCCAGAAGGCTCGCAGTGAAGCGCGCAGCTGGCTCACGCCGAGACCAGCCTTCCAGCTTCGAGGTGGAAATCGCGATCGAACTCGCGGTCGGGATGATCGCCGCTCGGCGAGCACCAGAGGAGGGCGCCGCCGCGCTCGCGCAGCGCCAACAGCGCCGCCTCCAGCAGCGCCGCCCCCTCATCGTCGAGGCTGGTCAGCGGCTCGTCGAGCAGGACCGTCTCCGGCTCGGGCAAGAAGGTCATCGCCAGCCGCACCCGCTGCCGCTGGCCCATCGACATGCGGTCGACCCGCCGGTCCGCCAACTCGGCCAGGTCGAAGAGATCGAGCGCCGCCGCGGCCCGCCGCTCGCTCTCGTCGCGGTCCAGCATCGCCATCCCTGACCAGAAGCGCAGTTGCTGCCGGACGGTGAGGCGGGCGTAGAGGCCGCGGTCACCGGCGGGCAGGAAGGCCACCAGGCGGTGGTAGTTGGCGCGCCGCTCGCGCGGCGAGGCGCCCCAGGCTTGGACGCGGCCACGGTCGGGATCGATCAGGCCGGCAGCGATCCGCAGCATGGTCGTCTTGCCGACGCCGTTGCGGCCGCCGATCCAGGTCGTGGTGCCGATGTCGAGCTTGAGGTCGACGTCGGTTAGGACCGGCTGCGGGTTGCCCTTCCAGCTTTTTGAGACACCGCTCAGAGCCAGCGGCACGGACTCGGCGGCCGGCCCGGCGATCGGAACCGCCGCCGGAGCGGGCGCCGCTGCCGGCACCCCATTCGCCGCAGCCGGCTGCGGCGAGAGCGCCCGCATCAGGCGAGCCCCCCGGCCGGCACCAGTTCGAGCGCCTCCTCGAGGGCCGCCGCCAACTCCGCTGGAGACCGGCGGGGGTCGGCGGTCAGCCGCAGCAGCACCGCCCCTTCGACCAGGTCGGCGTAGAGGGAGAAACGCTCGGCATCACGCCCGTCGTCGTCGGGCAGGCCGAGCATGAACGGCACCAGGTCGAGCGGCGTCGCCGCCAGCGACTCGACGGCAAGCGAGGCCCCGGGACGGCGATCGAGCAGGACGATTGCCGCGATCCGGCCGCGGCCGCTCGCCGGCCCGTCGACTGCGAGCCAGCGCTCCTCGCCGAGCTGGCCCAGCTCCGTCCCCGCCGGCGTCTCGACGGCGGCGAGCGGCAAGTTGACGAACGGGACCGAGGGATGGGCCTCGACGCCGGCCTCCCCGCGCCCAAGCACGACGGTGTCATCGGCGAACAGCGGCGCCCCCTGCCGCACCAGCTCGCAGGCCAGGGTCGACTTGCCACCGCCGCTGGCAGCGGCGATCGCGACGACGCCGACGCCGGTCTCGACCGCGGCGGCGTGCAGCGCCTCGTAGCCGGCGGCGATCGCCGCGTTCGGCAACACCCGGGTCAGCAGCACCCGTCGCCAGGCCAGCGGCGCCGCCCCACTCGGCGCGCAGCCAAGGCGGCCGGCTTCCGGGTCGAGGTGGAATTCGGCGCCAGCGCTGTAGCGGAAGCGATAGTCACCGGCTTGTCCGCGCACAATCGCCAGCTCCTCGCCGTCGCCGAGCCGGCCGCGCCAGGCGCCCGGCGCCGCGGCGCCACTCCAGCGCTGCTCGAGCCCGGCCGTCGATTCCAGCTCCAGCGTCAGCTGTGGCAGGCCCGGTTCAGCTGCGGCCGCGGCCGGCAGCGGGAACCCGGCACTGCAGGAAAGACCGAACGCGGCGAAGGTCTCGACCACGATCGCTAGCGACCTGCCGGCGACCGCGGCCGCCCCGTCGCCGGCTTCGGAGAGACGTGCAGGTGACGGCCTTTCGCTCTCGTGCAGCGGCGGTAGTGGCGGCTGCCGTGCCAGTGATGGCCAAGCACGGTGGTGAGGTTGACCTCGACCGTCACCGTCTTGGTCGCGACTCTGCTCAGTGGCACCGTGGCGACGGCGCCGTGCTCGCCGCGTTTGACGGTCGCCCGCCGGGTCACGCCGCCCGAGCGGTAGGTGACGGCGATCTTCGCGATCGGGTCGTTGAGCGGGTTGCTGATCCGCACCCGCAGCGCCCGCTGCGCCAAGCAGGCGCTGGCGTCGGGGAGCTTGACCCCGCGGGCGAGTGCGGCGCTGCCGGAATCGGGCACGGCGGCGACCAACCCCGAGTCGACGCATTCAAAGGTGGCGTTGGTGACGCTGCCGTCGGCTGCGATCGTCGGCTGCAGGCCGCTGCCTGGTTCGCTGAAGCAGGCACGCAAATAGCGACCGCTGGCATTCTGGAAGACCCGCCAAGCACTCTGTCCGAGGGCCGGGTTGCGGACGCATTCGCTCGATTCAAAGAACCACTGGTGCAGTCCCCAGTAGGAACCGTCCGGCTGCTGGTTGATTTTGGTCCAGATCTCTTCGCCGACCGGGTGCGAGCAAAGCGAGAAGGTCGTCGCCGCCACTACGGTCCCCGTGAACGTCCCTTCGTCGGTGCCCTGCACGGCGATTCGCCCCCCGTTGAAGGACCAGATACCTTCAATCGCCGGGGCTGCCTGAGCGGACGGAATCGCCAGCAAAAACAGGTAGATCAGCAGGGAAAGAGGGGCGAGCAGCAAGCTCCTGGGGCTTCTCATTCTCTGGGCCATGGCGGCCTAACGCAATCCGGCCCGAATTTCTTTCGGCCAAATGCTCAACTTGAACGCAAGTATGAGTTTTGGACGAATTTTCCCCCGTCCTTAACAAACTGCATCGAAGATTGCGATCTGATCGTCCCCACAGACGGACGGGAAAATTGATCTAGAGGAAGGGCGGGGCCTACCTTGAGCATCATCGATCACCAGTCACCCTTGGCGATTGAGGCAGACGACGACGCTGTCGATACCGCTACCGGCAACAGCGAAGAAGAGGCGAACGACCGCCTGGTCCAAGCCGCCATCGATGGCGCCGCGCGCGGCGAGATGGACGCGATCAGGTTCTTATACGTCTACTACGCCGCCGAGGTTCGAATCGCCGTGAAGGGCGTGATCAAGGACTCCCACGAGGCGGAAGACGTCGCCCAGGAAGTCTTCATCAAGCTGATCGCGGTGATCGAGCAGTACAGGCAGCGCGACGGCGTCCCCTTCGCCGCCTGGATCCGCCGGGTCGCCCGCAACTGCGCCTATGACTTCCTGCGTTCGCGGCGCGCCACTCCCAGCGACGAAGTCGAGCCGCACAGCGAGCATGGGCAGTTTGAGCACGAACGGCGTCGCGACATCTGCCAGGCACTCGACTCACTACCCAGCGAACAGCGCAGCGTCATGGTCCTCCGGCACATCCGCGGCCTCTCCCCCTTGGAGATCGCCGACGTCCTCGGCAAATCGGAAAGCTCGGTCCACGGCCTCCATCACCGTGGACGGCTCAACCTCCGGAAGTCCCTGGCGAAACTCGGGGCCTCCCCGGTGGTGGCGCCGCGGGCGCGCTGACGCCCGGTGTAGTGGCGGGAGCGCCCGCGGGCGTGGCCGGGTCGGAGCGCTGCTCCGCCGCCCAGAAGTACATGACGGCGTGGCCCGTCAGGAGCCCTACCCCCACGCCCTGGGCCTCCGCCTCGGCTGCAATCGCCGCGAAAGTCGCACTGTCGAGGGCGATCGTCACCATCCCCTCGCCAACGTCTGATCCCAGCCCCGGCGGCATCACCCAACCGGGCGGCCGCAGCTGCCCGTCGTCGAGGTAGTGGTGGATCGCCCGCTCGACCACGGCGTTACGGCTTCCCACATCAGCGGTGAGCGCCGCCAGAACGTCGACCGCAAAGCCCTCCAGCTTGACGCTGGAGCGACCTGATTCTTCCGACGCGGCAGGGAAACCGGCGTCCTGAAATTTCGGCGAGCTCTCCACTCTTTGAGACCGGCGCCCTGGCGTTGGGAAGCACCGGTGAACGAAGTCTATAAACCGCTCCAGCCAATCTCAGGGGTTTAGCGCTCAGTTTTTACAGAGGCGTAACAAACCGCGTTACAAAGCCGTAACAAAGAACTGCTGTGTCCCTCAGAAGAGTGAGTTCCGTCACATTACCCGCATATAAATTTATATCTGGGTAACCTCTACACCGATGTCTGCAATATCGCCACGGTCGCGGCTCCCCCGCGAGGATCGGATGGAGCAAACCCTGCTCGCCGCCCACGGCCTCTTCGCCGAACGCGGCTATGCGGCAGTGAAGATGGACGAGATCGCCGCCGCCGTCGGCGTCACCAAGCCGCTCCTCTACAACTACTTCGGCAACAAGGAGCAGCTCTACATCGCCTGTATGGAGCGCTCCGGCGACGCGCTGACCCAAACCGTCGCCGACGCCGTCACCGCCACCGCCAGCCCCGGCGACGCCCTTGGTGCCGGCGTCCACGCCTTCTTCGCCTTCCTCGACACCGACCGCGCCGCCTGGGCAGTGCTGTTCGACGAGACGCTGCCGCAGAGCGGCGACGTCGCCGACCGGGTCGCCGACTACCGCGGCCAGATCATCGCGATGGTCTCCGGCACCCTGCTGGCGCAGCTCCCCGAGCACCAGCGCGAGGGCGCCCGGGTCGAAGTCGAGGCTCTCTCCACTGCCCTGATGGGCGCCGCCGAGGCGCTCGCCCGCTGGTGGCTGCGCACCGAGGCGGTCAGCGCCGAGGAAGCCGCCGAGCTGCTGATCGCCACCGTCGAGCCCGGCCTCCGCGCCCGCTCGGCCCCCACCACTTCGCCGTCAACCGACAAAGGAACCAGCACCGAATGAATACGAAAACGCGCCGCGTCGCCATCGTCGGCGGCAACCGCATCCCCTTCGCGCGCTCCAACAGCGTCTACTCGCATGCCTCCAACCAGGACATGCTGACCGCCGCCCTCGACGGGCTGGTCGACCGCTTCGGCCTGCAGGGCGAGCGGCTCGGCGAGGTCGCCGGCGGCGCCGTCCTCAAGCACTCGCGCGACCGCGACCTCGCCCGCGAGAGCGTGCTCAGCACCCGCCTCGCCCCGGAGACGCCCGCCTACGACGTCCAGCAGGCCTGCGGCACCGGCCTGGAGACGACGATCCTGGTCGCCAACAAGATCGCCCTCGGGCAGATCGACTCGGGCATCGCCTGCGGCGCCGACACCACCTCCGACGCCCCGATCGCCCTCAACGAGCAGCTCCGCGAGACCCTCCTGGAGGCCAACCGACAGCGCTCGACGCTCGGCAAAGTGCGGGCGCTGAGCGGCGTCCGCCCCGGCCACATCGTCCCCTCGATCCCCCGCAACGAGGAGCCGCGCACCGGCCTCTCGATGGGCGAGCACTGCGCGATCATGGCCACCGAATGGGAGATCGGCCGCGAGGAGCAGGACGAGCTCGCGGTCGCCAGCCACAAGCACCTCGCCGCCGCCTATGAGCGCGGCTTCCTCGACGACCTGCTCACCCCCTACCTCGGTCTCGAGCGCGACCAAAACCTGCGCCCCGACTCCAGCCTCGAGAAGCTGGCGAAGCTGAAGCCGGTCTTCGGCGGCCCCGAGGGGACGATGACCGCCGCCAACTCGACGCCGCTCTCCGACGGTGCCTCGGCGGTGCTGCTCGCCTCCGAGGAGTGGGCGAAGGAGCGCGGCCTACCGATCCTCGCCACCTTCAGCGACGGGCAGGCGGCTGCCGTCGACCATGTCCACAAGCGCGAAGGCCTGCTGATGGCACCGGCCTACGCGATGCCGACGATGCTCGATCGCGCCGGCCTCGCCCTGCAGGACTTCGACTACTACGAGATTCACGAGGCCTTCGCCGCGCAGGTGCTCTGCACGCTGAAGGCCTGGGAAGACGAAGAGTTCTGCAAGCAGAAGCTCGGGCGCGACAAGCCGCTCGGCGCGATCGACCGCAAGAAGCTCAACGTCAACGGCGGCTCGCTGGCCGCCGCCCATCCGTTCGCGGCAACCGGCGGCCGCATCGTCGCCGGGCTCGCCAAGCAACTGCACGAAGACGGCAAGGGCCGCGGCCTGATCAGCATCTGCGCCGCCGGCGGCCAAGGCGTCGTCGCAATCCTCGAGAGCGCTGGAGAGAGCAAATGAGCGACCGTTACTCGCAAATCGTCAACGCGCCCGTCGTCGCGACGGTCGCCAAGCAACTCGGCCTCCCCCAGCCGGTCGAGCTCGACCGCTACCAGCCGGGAGCGCCGGTCGTCGCCGGTCCGGTCCTCTATGACGGCGCCCCGGAAGGGCGACTCGGCAAGCAGCTGGCCGCCTTCCTCGACGGGATCAAGGCCGAACGGGCCGGTGGTGAGGGCAAGGCCAAGGCCCTTATCTTCGACGCCACCGGGATCGCCGACTCGACCGAGCTGGTCGAGCTGCAGCGCTTCTTCTACCCGACGGTCGGCCGCCTGCAGCGCAGTGGTCGCGTCGTCGTCCTCGGCACGCCGCCGGCCGAAGCCGGCTCGGCTCGCGCCCACACCGCTCAGCGGGCGCTGGAGGGCTTCACCCGCTCGCTCGCCAAGGAGATCGGCGGCCGCGGCTCGACCTGCCAGCTCGTCTACGTCGCCAAGGGCGCCGAGGACCAGCTCGACTCGACCCTGCGCTTCCTGCTTTCCCCCCGCTCGGCCTACGTGTCGGGGCAGGTGGTGCGAATCAGCAAAGGCGTGGCCGCGCAGCCAAAGCTGGACTGGGAGCGACCACTGGAGGGCAAGAAGGCGCTAGTGACCGGTGCCGCCCGCGGCATCGGCGCCGCGATCGCCCGCACCCTCGCCCGTGACGGCGCCACCGTCGTCGGCCTCGACATCCCGCCGGCTCTGGAAGACCTCAGCGTCGTCACCGCCGAGATCGGCGGCGAGGCGATCGGCCTCGACATCACCGCCGAGGACGCGCCCGAGCAGATCGCCGCAGCACTCGGCGACGGCGTCGACATCGTCGTCCACAACGCCGGCGTCACCAAAGACCGCACGATCGCGAAGATGCCGGAGGAGCGCTGGACGCAGCTGATGGAGATCAACCTCTCCAGCGAGGAGCGGATCAACGACACCCTGCTCGACGGCAAGCTGCTGAAGCCGAACGGCCGCATCATCGGCGTCTCCTCGATGGCCGGGATCGCCGGCAACAACGGTCAGACCAACTACGCCAGCTCCAAGGCCGGCGTGATCGGGATGGTCGAATCGATGGCGCCGGAATTGGCGAAACGGAAAGCGACGATCAACGCCGTCGCCCCCGGCTTCATCGAGACGAAGATGACCGCGGCGATGCCGATTGGCCCGCGCGAAGCTGGCCGCCGGCTGGCCAGCCTCTCGCAGGGCGGCCTGCCTGTCGACGTCGCCGAGACGATCGCCTGGTTCGCCAGCCCCGCCTCGACCGGCGTCAACGGCAACGTCGTCCGCGTCTGCGGCCAGAGCCTGTTGGGGGCTTGACGATGGCGACCCGCACACTCGCCAGCCCGCCGCAGATCCTGCCGCTCTACGCGCGGGCGGCGGCGCCGATGATCCCCGGCGCCTCGCTGCTGCCCGGCATCCCCGGCGGCGGCAAGGAGGTCCCCGAGCTCACGCTCGAGCTGCCGGGCGTCCGCGCCAAGGCCGAGGACGTTGCCGCCTACGCCCGCGTCTGCGGCTTCCCGCTGCGGGACTCGCTGCCGGTCACCTACCCCCACGTGCTCGCCTTCCCGCTGCACATGGCGGTGATGGCCGACGGCAGCTTCCCGTTCGGGGCCCTCGGGCTCGTCCACGTCGAGAACCGGATCGTCCAGCACCGGCCCGTCGCCGTCGCCGAGGAGCTCGACCTGCTGGTCCGCCCGACGGCCTTGCAGCCACACCGCAGCGGTCGCACCTTCAGCCTTGTCACCGAGGTCCGAGTCGACGGCGAGCTGGTCTGGGAGAGCGTCAGCACGATGCTGCGGCGGGGTCGCGGCGACGAGGAGGCCGGCGGCGAGCGCGAGGCGCTCGGCGTCCCCGAGGACGAGTTCAGCGCCTCCGCCGAGTGGCGGCTGGGTGGCGACCTCGGCCGCCGCTACGCCGCCGTCTCCGGCGACCGCAACCCGATCCACATGCACTCGCTGACCGCGAAACCGCTCGGCTTCCCGGCCGCGATCGCACACGGGATGTGGAGCAAGGCGCGGGCGCTGGCGGCGCTCGACAGCCGCATCCCTGACGCCTTCGAGACCGACGTGCGATTCCGCAAGCCGATCCTGCTGCCAGCCAAGGTCGAGTTCGGCAGCCGCGACGGCGCCGACGGCGAGATCGAGTTCTCCGTGCGCGATGCCAAGCGCCACACGCCTCACCTCGACGGCCGCGTGCGGCCACTCGAGAACAAGCCCAAAGCCAAAAAGACCGGGAGGAAATGAAGTGACCCCGAGCACCGAGGAGAAAAGCTCCAGCGTCGCCGAACGCAGCATGGGTATCAGCCTGCGGGCGCTCAACTGGCTGGCGGGCTCCGACCTGCTGGACCGGATCCGCGTCCGCAAGCAGGTCGAGCGAGCGCTCTTCCAGGGCACCAAGGGCGGCTTCCGCACCGTCACCGCCGCCGGCCGCACCTTCAAGGCCGCCCAGAAGCTGGGCAAACCGGCGCGCCAGAAAAAGAGCAAATCGAGCGGGCTCTTCGACGTCTCCCCCGACGACGAGCAGCAGATGTTCCAGGAGGCAGGCAGTGCCTTTGCCGCCGACAAGATCCGCCCGGCGGCCCTCAAGGCCGACGACGAGTGCGCGACCCCGAAGGAGATCCTCAGCGAAGCGGTCGAGCTCGGCGTCAACATGCTCGGCGTCCCCGAGGAGCTCGGCGGGGTCATGCACGAGCAGTCGGCGGTAACCAGCGTCCTGATCGGCGAGGCACTCGCCCACGGCGACATGGGCATCGCCTACGCCGCCCTGGCCCCCGGGGCGGTCGCCACCGCGATCGGCCTCTACGGCAGCGCCGAGCAAGAGGCGACCTACCTGCCCGCCTTCACCGGCGAGGACGTCCCCGCCGCGGCGCTGGCGATCCTCGAGCCGCGGCCGCTGTTCGACCCGATGGCGCTGGAGACGAAGGCCAAGAAGACCGGCGGCGGCTGGACCCTGACCGGCGTCAAGTCCTTGGTCGCCCGCGCCACCGAGTGCGAGCTGTTCGTGATCGCCGCTGACGCCGAGGGCATTGGCCCGGCCCTGTTCGTCGTCGAGTCCGGCGCCAAAGGACTCTCGGTCGAAGCCGAGCCGGCGATGGGGCTGCGCCCCGCCGCCACCGGCAAGCTGCTGATCGAGAAAGTGAAACTGCCCGAGAGCGCCCTGCTCGGTGAGGGCGACTGCAAAGCCAAGGACTACGCGGACGCGGTCAACCGGGCGCGGGTCGCCTGGGCCGGCCTCGCGGTCGGCACCGCCCAGGCGGTGCTCGACTACGTCATGCCCTACGTCAACGAGCGCCAAGCCTTCGGCGAA
>Ga0207686_10000470_pt1 | contig 26697 bp, 20 predicted proteins | sample KBSM24metaG_FD_184396 | JGI IMG/M metagenome (GOLD analysis project Ga0207686, IMG submission 184396) | Miscanthus rhizosphere microbial communities from Kellogg Biological Station, Michigan, USA - KBS M2-4 metaG (SPAdes) (version 2) | ecosystem: Host-associated > Plants > Roots > Rhizosphere >...
AGATAAAGCAGAAATTTTTCAAACGCCGGGTCACCCCATAGTCTATGGTGAAAAAATAATTGACCCGAAAAAACCTACCGTACTTGTTTATGGCCATTATGATGTGCAGCCTGTTGAGCCATTAGAACTTTGGCATAGCGGGCCATTTGATCCTGTAATTAAAGACGGAAAAATTTTTGCAAGAGGGAGCTGTGATGATAAAGGACAATTTTATATGCATGTAAAAGCATTAGAAACAATGGTGAAAACCAATTCACTTGTTACTAATATAAAATTTTGTATTGAAGGAGAAGAAGAAGTTGGCTCTTCCAATCTTGCAGATTTTGTAAAGAGTCATAAAGATCTTTTAAAAGCTGATGTGATATTGATCAGTGATACAGCAATGCTCAGTCTTGAAAACCCATCAATTGATATTGGCGTTCGTGGCTTAAGTTATATTGAAGTAGAAATAACAGGACCAAACCGTGATCTGCATAGCGGTGTTTATGGCGGCGCTGTTGCAAATCCAATTACTATTTTGGCAAAGATGATCGCTTCATTGCACGATGAAAACAATCATATCACCATTCCTGGTTTTTATGATGATGTAGTTGTAGCAACAACAGAAGAAAGAAAAAAGATGGCTGCAGCACCTTATGATGAAAAAGAATACATGAATGACCTTGGTGTAAAAGAACTTTGGGGTGAAAAAGGATTTACTACTAATGAAAGAACGGGCATTCGTCCAACGATAGAAGTAAATGGAATTTGGGGCGGTTATATTGGTGAAGGTTCTAAAACTGTTTTACCATCGAAAGCCTTTGCGAAAATTTCTGCAAGACTTGTTCCCAACCAGGATAGCAATAAGATCACCGATCTTTTAATTAATCATTTAAAGAAAATTGCTCCTCCAAATGTTGAAGTAAAAGCAGCGCCACATCACGGCGGCGAACCTTACATGACACCGATCGACAGCAAGGCATACAAAGCAGCAGCAGCAGCAATAAAAGATACATTTGGAAAAGACCCGATACCTGTTCGTGGTGGTGGCAGCATTCCTATTTGCTCTTTATTTGAACAAGAGTTAGGAATTAAGATCGTATTCATGGGTTTTGGATTAGACAGTGACAATTTGCATAGTCCAAATGAAAAATTTAATTTGGATAATTATTATAAAGGCATTGAAACAATTCCTTATTTCCACAAACATTTTGCAGAAATGTGATCTTGCAATAAGTCTTTCAAAAAACCTCATCCGGATAAGATGAGGTTTTTTAATTTTGATCATGCCTGAAAAAGAAAAACTCCGCCTTGATAAATATCTCTGGGCTATCCGTCTTTTTAAAACACGTACACAAGCAACCATCGCCTGCGATGCAGGGAAAGTTAAATTCAACGGTGTTCAAACAAAAGCATCTAAACATGTAAATGTTGGCGAGGAGTATGAAGTAAAAACTGAAGCGAAAAGATGGCGCATTCATGTCAGCGGGTTATTATACAAACGTGTCGCTTTTGCTGAAGCCATTAATTATTACACTGATATCACTCCTGCTGAAGAGATCGAGCGATTAAAATTTCAGACTGCAAGTTTCCATACCGGTAAACGAATGAGTAAAATTGGCCGGCCAACAAAAAAACAAAGACGTGACATTGATGATTTTCTTGGTGAATAACTTTCGCTGACAAATATCATATCACTTCCTCACTGGCATCATTTTTTCGGCAAAATAAAATGGCCATCTTTAGAACTGTTAAATAATATTTCTTAACCTTAAAAACAGTAATATGGAAAACAAGGCTGTTGACAAGCCAAGAACATCATGGCCGACATTATTCGACGGCGGCTTGATGGAAAAATTCTTCAATGCACCGTTGGATGAATTTTTCGGTTTGGGAAAAGTGATGAATGTTCCGGCAGTAAATGTAAGTGAAACTGACAAGGAATTCGCACTAACCATTGCAGCACCCGGTTTGGAAAAGAAAGATTTCAAAGTGGATGCTTATGATGATATGCTGACCATTAGTGCTGAAAAAGAAAAAGAAGTGAGAGAAGAAAAAAATGGAAGGTATAATCGTCGCGAATATAACTTCAGTAGCTGGAGCAGAAGTTTCACTCTTCCTGAAAATTGTGATGCTGGCAAGATCAATGCGGAATACAAAAATGGAGAATTGAAAGTTCTAATTCCTAAAATGGAAATTAAACTACCTAAAAAGGTTAAAAACATCTCAGTAAACTAAGGGATGATCAAGAACAGTACCCCCACTATCTGTAATGGTGGGGGTTTGTTTTTGGATATACCTCACTTATTGATTTTGTAACTTTGCAATTATGAGAATAGATATAATCAGCGTTTTACCTGAATTGTTGCAAAGTCCGATGCAGCACAGCATCATGAAAAGAGCACAGGAAAAAAAATTATTAGAAGTTCAAATACACAACCTGCGTCAATGGGCCGTAAATGAATATGGACAGGTAGACGATTATCAATATGGCGGTGGTGCTGGTATGGTGATGATGTGTGAGCCATTGGCAAAAGTTATAGAACAGCTTTCTGCGGAAAGGAAATATGATGAAGTGATCTATTTAACGCCAGATGGGGAAATGCTTGATCAAAAAATTACAAATACTCTTTCCCTGAAAGAGAATATCATTATGATCTGCGGTCATTATAAAGGCATTGATGAAAGGATCAGGGAGCATTTTGTAACAAAAGAAATATCAATCGGAGATTATGTATTAAGCGGTGGCGAATTAGCTGCGGCCGTATTGGTTGATTGTATTGGCAGATTAATACCCGGAGTTTTAAATGATGAAACATCGGCTTTATTCGATTCTTTCCAGGATAATTTACTAGCACCCCCTGTGTATACAAGACCAGAAGATTTTCGTGGATGGAAAGTACCCGATGCTCTGCTTAGTGGAAACCACAGGCTGATAGAAGAATGGCGCACTGAAGAATCATTAAAAAGAACCAAAGAAAGGAGACCTGGTCTACTCAAAGAATAAAACAAACTTATCTATCTTACTTTTTTAAAAATAAAATGGCCTATGCTTACGTCACCTGCATTTGAAATCCTTTCATAGATTGGCGTATTTGAAGTTCGATTATTGTCCACGATATAATTATAAAGATCATTAGCAGTCAGGTAAACCTTGCCTGGGTTTCTTAAGTAATTTTTAAAATTATAGATAAATTGTCCGCCGTCAGGAACCTGCTCCCTGTTACCACTGGTAAGTATGCGCCTGCTTTTATTGTTGTAAAGATTTTTTATTCCCTGTGGTGCATCGTCCATAGTTGATCGCATCAATCCCGCAAAGCAGGCATCCACAACAAATAAAACATGCCTTGCCTGTGTATTTAAGACCGGTTCAACGAGGTCCTGGTTAGAGATATAGGATGCCCTGTTATCTTTTTTTGCATCTGAAGGAATGATATATCCGCCGACTATTTCACCATTTGTTCTTTTCTCATCGCCATGTCCTGCATAAAAAATCAGAAGATTGTCAGCATCGGTCATCATTTTGCATAAAGTAGATAATGTGTCAATGATCATTTGTCTTGTTGCATTAGTAAGCAATTTTACATTGCTTTCGGCAAAGTCATATTGATTGATCAGGATATTGCTAATCTCGCTGGCATCATCGATCGGTGTCTGCAGATCTTTAAATCCTTCATCTTCATAATCCTTTTCAGCGATCAACAAAGCATAATAATTTATATTGCTATTAATCTCGGGAATGTCATCTGCAAAAGCACTGTCTGAAACGCCAGCACTGGTCATCATCCTTTCTTCAAAATCAATAGTGAATACTTCAGAATTTGCGTTTTCATTTCGATCAACTGCATTAATAACAATTTTATTAATGCCGGGGTTGAGATCAATATTGAATTCGAAGATCCCTCCTGATTCTATGGAAGTTATAGGAGGAAGATCTCTATCATTAGATGTCACAGTTATTGAGGATATCCCAGAAGAGTCTGTAACTTGTCCGAAGAATGTGTACTTTCTTTTCGTAGCTTTTATCCTGGCTGTTTTATCGATGTCTACTTGAGGATTTCTTAAAACGATGGTCGGAGGTACAATATCAAGACCAAGTTTTAACTTAAGTTCATTGGTTTTTAACAGCACTGACTTTAGTAAATTATTATTTTTTGCGACCACCCTGTAATCCTCAAAGGCCGCTGCATCGTTTTGCATAAAAGAAAAAATATAGGCTCTTGCGTATATCATATCAAAATAGTCTCCCTGGAAACAAGATTGATTCGAGGTACGATAGCTTTTGATGGCATTGTTTATTTTATCAAGAGTACTTGAGCTGATATTGTTTGAAGCAATATCATTTAGTGCGTACAAATAATAATAATAAGAGCTATCATATATTTCCCCGCCGAGCAATGAATCGGTAAAATTTTTTAATTCCGGGAAATTATTACTTGAAAAAAGGCTGCTGGCAAGATTAACAAAAGTGCCGGTGTTCAAACTTCCCAATTGTATTGCCATTTTAAATATTTCGATGGCAGATTTATTTTCTTCACGATAATGACTTGACCGGCCGATCTCTTCGAGGTATAAAAAATTTTCTTTTCCTCCTTGCCGAAACAAACGTCTTGCATCATTAAAATCAACAAGTGCAAGATCGAATTTTTTCTGGCACTCATAAAGCATGCCCCTGTCAAAACACATGGATGGATCTTTCTTCCCAAATTGCTGAATATATAAGCTAAGGGCATTCGTATAATCTTTAATGGCATTATTAAAATCACCAAGTGCCCGGTATGCTTTAGCCCGTAACTTATAAGTTTCTACATCGCCTCCTCTTATTGCGATCGCATCGCAATTTTTTATTGCAAGATCGAATTTCGATTCGTTGAACATTTCGACAGCATACGTATATAGGGATGCCTTATCCTCAGCAATATTTTGTGCCAATAAATTTGAGCCTATATGCAGCACAGCGAATAAAAACAAAAGGATCTTTCTCATAGCTTATTCTTTGATGGAGTTAATAATGTTGTCTATCTGGCATTCCGTAGGTTTTCCGAAGTACAGGTAAACATCATTTATAAATGCCTGTTTTATCTTTATAAGATCTGTTTCACCAGTTGCCTGGCGAAGCGTTTTATAATAATTAGTCAGTACAGAATCCGGAACTATATTGAATCGCACTTTAGCAATAAGATCATTGGAGGTGTTTGATCCATCTTTTAGATAAAGTCCAATAACAAGCTCAGGAGTTTCTCCTTCTGTGAAGCTGGTATCTTTAAATACAAGATCTGAAGTCTTTATTTGTACAATGCCATCCGTTACCTTAAGGATCCGTTTTTGCCCGCTATAGTTGAGATAGTAAGCTGCCGTTTCCACTTTTCGAATTACTTCATTGGCACTAAACGTTAATTGGTCAATCAACAATACCTTGTTATTTAAATTTGTATCAGGGATAAAACATGATTGTGGCGTAACACACTTGCAATCTCCTCTTGAGCTTAGTGATACCGATTGGCCCTTAATCTTCAGCAGATGCTTAAGAAAATGAAAAAAATCTTCATGCCCATTAGGGACGATAATTTCTTTTTTTGTCATTTGAAAGCTTCCTGCCCTTGATTCAAATAAATTTATCATCGCTCCCGATTCAAAGTTCAATGCCTCAAGATCAGTAAGAACATTCACGAGAATTGTATCTCCAGGAAATATTTTTTGACCTGTTGGTTTTTTTATTTCACCTTTTACATATAACACAAAGCATACCATTGATTGCCGTTCCTGTGAATGAACGTTGTGGAAAAAAATGACCGAAAGGAATAAATAAAAATATTTCATGCCCTGCTCCTCCTTTTATGAATAATCTTTTTCAAATTCCGGATCAATTCCAAATAGACAATAACCGGGATAATTGTAATATGTACGCCAAACAATAACCCAGAAAGAATACTGATAAACAAACACAAACCGGTAACGCCCAACAGGTGTACGAACAACCGATGCCAGCTCTTGTTTGTGATCGAGGTTTTTTCTTTTTTATAAATAAGCTCATAATAACAAAGCCCTGCAAAAGCAAGCAATGCAAAAAACAACCAGCGTACACCTAGCATTGGATAGCCCGCTTGCAATGTTAGATAGGTGTTTAACAAAACAAGACTACCTGGCATAGGACCAACAAACGTGTTATGACGGTCACTTGTAAAATTCCCAATGATAATGATCTTTCCCTGCAAGGCACTTTCATAAAATGCTTTACCACTTATATGCAGGATATCCACTACACGCTTCAAGCGCATTTCATGTTCCTTAATAGTTTCGGCGTCAAAAAAATATCTTGGGTACACCGAGCGTAGAATGTAATCACCATTATAGAACATTCCAAGTGCTTTTTTCTTTACTTTAATATCATTGCGATCCTCATACATTATCAAGGGTAATGTCTTCGACCTGCTTTCTTCGGCATATAGCCTGACTTTTGAAACTAATCCTTCATAAGTGATATAATCTGCCTGTGCAGCCTGTATGTTTATTTTCGATTCTATCAATCGTTTCCCTTTTTTATCGTATTCCGTAGGCGCAATAATCTTTTTAATTTTTTTAAGGCTATTGTTCAAAAAACTGTCGGCACCCGATGAATGATCAAAAAGCAGATCGCAAAGAATATACTGATGCTTATTATCAAACTCCGCCATTTTATCAAAGAGCTTTGCCAGCATATACCTGTCTGCAATCGCTATTGTACCTGTATCCCCGTATTCGGTTTCTGCTTCTATCAAGACCTGGTCATAAGCGGTATTAATAAATAAATAATCCTGTTTATCAAACCTTCCCTGACCTCCAATAAAAGACTCTGTTTTGTTTAACAACATCATCATTTCATACTCAAGCGGCAGACTCCAATTAAGATTAAAATACACAAGATGTAACGCCAGTAATACCAAAGAATGACCAAGAGCAAGAGCTATTTTTTTTATCATACTAAATAATAAGCTTAAAAGCCTACCCTAATTCCAATAAATTTGAAATCGTAGTTCGCCTGTGCAATTGTTGTATTCCCGGAACTAGCAGATACATCTCTTATCTCACTTTGCCAGTTATATTTTCCAAAATGCATATAAGGGTTAATAAAGATCTTTTTGAAAAAATAGATCTTTATACCAACCTCGCTTGAGAAATTATAATTTGTCTGAACAGGTTTTATTTCGTACGTAGTTGCATTACTACTACCATTAGGAATAGCTGCATTGGTACCATTCGGAACAGTAAAGTAGGTTTTACCAGTAAGGAATTGAACGCCGGGTCTTGCACTATAATATAAAGCAACCGATACTGATCTTGATAAGAGGATTGCCACAACAGGACCTATTCTCGTTCCTGCTTTTATCGATTTTAATTCTTTAATTGGTTTGCTGGTATTCTGCTCTTCTGACACCAATGAATTGTTGTTCCAATCGAAAACTGTGTATTCTCCATCAAACAAACTCCAATTCAAACCAACTTTTGTTCTTGTTCCGGTATAAATATTTATGAAAGCTTCTGCCAACGAAGCACCAATAGAATAATTTTCACCAAGCTCACCGGCATAAGTTCCATTATAGAAACTCATTATTTCATTATAGTTATCAAGCCCCGCAAAAACTGTTTTACCACCAGAAGGAACAGAGTATGATATATTAAGCGAAACCATTTTTCCCACTTTCTTCAACGCTGCCCTGTTTGTGCTATCTTTTATCTTCTTTTTATTGGCAGTTTCCAGTTGGGTCAATTTTGTATCAATACTGTTTACATATCCATTTAATTCTTTAGAATAATAAGTATTGGGATGGGATTTTAAATACTCACTGGTTACCTGTCGTAATGGTACAAGTGTATTTGTCTTAGTCAGATCGATAACCCTGGAAACAGAATCATGAAACGTTTTATCTTTTTCTATAAAACTTTGAAAAGTGGTAAAAATAGAAGTGACCTCACTGTATTTTAATTCAGGGAATGTGTTTTTATTAACCCTCGCAAAAAAACGTTGTAATGTAGATTCAAGATCTTTTGTTTGATCAAAATTTGATTTGTATAAATTATCAAGGTTTTTAATTTTTATATACATCAGCGTATCGCTGTTTACTAGCCAATCTCCACTCTCTTTTTTGAGAAGTTCTAATGATGCATTGTAATTACCCGTCCTGTATAATCGCTCTGCATCTTCATATATCCTCGTTATATCAGGTTTCTGGGAATTGACCTGGGAAATTCCTGAGTTAAGTATGATCAACCCGAGGAATAGTAATAAGAATTGGTTTCCTTTTATCATGTTGGTTCGTTTTAGCACTCGTTGGCACGGCATTACAAATCACTTCTAAAGAAATGATATACATTCAAAGTGGATTGACTCTAAACAAATCAGGTCAGAACACCAGAACGCTCATTCATAAGAGATGGACGATGCATGAAAGAATTCAAGGGAACAATGTTACTATAGGAGTAATCAGGGGGGTGGATGATGGCAACAACAATATACGCTATTTTATGAAAAACTATCACTATCACAACAAATATTTACTTGCAAGAAAGTAAGAAATAAAAGTATCTTAACCCGGTTTTTCACCCTTTTTCTTGAGGTGTTTTCACATGGGATATGACTCAACTGCTTAGAACTACTGCTGTTAGGTTTGTAGTTTTTTATTTACTCTATTTAATTTATATGATGCTAGCTCCTTGAAATTACTTTATTTCTTTAAAACGCTATCAAAAGAATAACATAATAAAGCAGGAGTATCAGCACATTCACTGCAAAGGTCTTTTTCATAAATACGGATTTAGTTACTACACTATAGTTCAAAACTAAAGCCAAAGAGTGTTTTTTTATACCGGATTTATGCTTGCGTTTTATTTTGTTTTGCTTAGGAAAAGTGTGTAGTATAAAACATCTGAATGATCTCAACTCTATTATATCACTTTAATATGTTAAGAAATTTTACGTTAGAGAGTGATGGTAGATCATCATTCATAAGTCTCAGCATTTCTATCGTATTATCTCCCTATATTAAACAAAAAGCCGTCTTAATTGACGGCTTTTTGACGTGATCAATGACGAAATAAATTATTTTTTAACCACTCTTATCACTTTACGATTTGTACCTTGAATGATTTCAGCAAGATACATTCCCGGCTTAAACCCGTTCCCAAAAGTATATTTTTCGCTTATAGCCATATTGTTTTTCATTTCTACCACTCTTCCAAGTACATCCATTATCCGAATAGAAATGGAAGTAGCATTTTTTGTATTAATAACAAGATTAAAATAATTACTGCTTGGGTTAGGAATGATGTCAATTTTAAAGTCAGCTACTTCGGTTTCTATTACTGAAGGGGCATTTCTACTGCCAATACATTCTCCTAATGTACAGCCAGCAGCAAGATGCGTAGCAACTGCATTGTTGTCAATGCAAATTGTATTTACGTGGCTGCTGCTTCCGGTAATATGACACATATATACTTTACCATTATTACAGTTAACATTCTTAACTATTACTTCTTTTGAAGCTGTACCGGTGCATCCGTTTGCATCAGTCACTGTAACTGTGTACGTAGTATTTGATGATGGACTAACAGTAATAGATTGAGTTGTTGCGCCATTTGACCAACTATAATTATATGGGCCGCTTGCTCCTGATGGTTGTGCCGTAAGAGTAATAGAGGATGCAGGTGAATATGGAGGATAAACTATATTATAAGCAATACTGGAATAATTTAAAACTTTTACATCCGGTATTGTTACAGCTATACTACAAATGTCAATTGTGGTATATGCCCAAAAATCATTTACTCTTGCACCAGCCACTCCAACGCCTATATATCCTGTTGAGCCTATAATGAATCCAGCTGAAGAGAATCTTTCACCTCCTCCAAAGTCTGTCTTTCTTGTCCAAGAATCTAAGAGATTATCGTATTCCCAAAAATCTTTGGCGGAAGAGCCGTCATATCCGGTACCTATATATCCCTTGTTATTAATGTTAAATCCTACAGCCCCCTCTCTCGCAGTACCTGCAAAGTCTGCCTTTCTTAACCAGGTGTCTGTATTTTGATCATATTCCCAAAAATCTTTTCTGTAAGTAAAGCCACCACCTGTAAAGTCTGTTCCAGTACCTATATATCCTTTTTTGCCAACACTAAATGCACTAGTATAGTATCTTGCACCGCCTGCAAAATCGGCCTTCTGTGTCCAGGTATCTGCAGTTGGGTCGTATTCCCAAAAATCCTTATAAAGAGGAGCGTAATTAGTAGCGCTTCCTGTTCCAATATAGCCTTTATTACCAATGCTTAAACCAATGGCTACATGCCTTGATGGTCCGGCAAAATCAGCCTTGCGAGTCCAAACATTTGTTGCAGGATCATATTCCCAGAAGTCTTTTGTGTTCTCACACATACAATAACGTAATCCTGTTCCCAAATATCCTTTAGTACCAATACTAAAGCCTGCTGCATGATTTCTTTCACCACCACCAAAGTCTGCTTTTTGCGCCCATGTATCAGTTGAAGGATCATATTCCCAAAAATCCTTAGTAGGATTACTATCATATCCGGTACCTATATATCCTTTAGTACCTATACTAAAAGCTACGGCTCCGCTGCGACCAGTACCACCGAACGATTGTTTGCTTTGCCATGTGTTGACCTGCGAATAACTATTTATAGAAATACACAATAGTAATATTTTCAAAAAGAGTTTTGGCAATTTGTAATTAGGTAATTTTTTTGACTTCATAGTTTTAATTTTTAACTGTTAGTATTTTATTTTTAGTTTACTTAATTCGTTGTCATCAATGGTAGGAGGCATTATACCAAGAGAAAGTTTTTTTATTACAAGACGGGCTACCTTTTCCGCATCAGACCTGCTCTTAAATCCTTTTATTCCGCTCTGACCAGGAATAGTTAATTGCCTGATAACTACTTTATTTCTGATCGATATTTCATATCCGGAGGTATGATCAGCGGTTGAAACAATATTGAATGATGTATCGCTTTTGTTTATGATTTGCTCACCTGAAACTTTTGCTATTGAATGTAATTTGACAGAAGGCGATGAATTGGTTTGAGCTAACGTCGTTGTATATATTAATATACTAAAGCAAGAAATAATAAAGTGGTGGAGCCTTTTCATAACAGTATATTTTGGGTGACTTAATTAGAGGGTCTTGAATTATCAAGCAAGCAAACAATAATCAAATGCATTTACAAGCGTTGCAAGACGGTAAATGAACGGTGAAAACACGGTAAGCATACTGCTATATTGCCACTTATAACTTTTCAAGTATACTGTTACCTTATACTTATTAAATTACTTTGAATAAAATTTCCGGGTGCCTTTTAAATTTTAAGCCATGAAAAGTCTTTCCCTAACTATGCTTTTATTTATAGCAACAGTCAATGTTCTTTTTAGTCAAAACAATAAAGAGACTTTGATAAAAAAAGCAGAAGAAAAATTAAAAACAAATGAGGCAACCATTTCACAAATTCTTACTGATAAAAAATATGATGCTGTTCATCCTGAAACTTCATTTCGTGAATTGATAAAAAAATATTGCAAAGCAGAGGTGATCTCAATTGCGACCGATACAATTCCCGGTAGAAAGATAAAAATCATAGGAACAATAAAGAATACTAATGGGAAACCAATAACGGATGCTTTGGTTTATTTATATCATACTGATGCCCGCGGTTGGTATGCTGCCGATACACCGCACGTTTCAATGAACGAGGGTGACATGGGCATGCAAGGTTGTTTGGTTATGTAAAGACAGATAAAAACGGCGTGTTTGAATTACATACTATAAAGCCTTCTGGCTATCCTCAAAGTGACCTGCCTGCACATATCCATATTCATGTTGAAGCAAGCAGCTACCAAGCTGTCGTTACAGAGTTTCTATTCGATGATGACGAAAGATTGGTTGGTAAGATCAGGGAAAATTCAATCAGGAATAACTTTATGATCTCAAAACCAGAAAAAACAGAATCACCTTTTGCGCAAAAATTCTCTTACTCTATCACACTTCAGAAATAATAGCAATCGTTTGCTCAATTTTATATTGATTGCATCTTCATACCGTTTATTTCAGGAACTTGCAGTTTCAACAATTGCAATATGAAATCAAACCGCAGAAAATTTTTACGCAATCTTTCTTTGGGAACTGGTGCATTATCCATTAGTCTTCCGTCTCTCGCTAAAGTGAAAAAAAATGAAGAGGAAAGGAATGAAGTGATCGATCATGGCAAACAAAGCTTCAATATGTGTGGTTATGCGGCACCAAAAATGGATGTGGTTAGAATTGGTGTAGTTGGTCTTGGTATGCGTGGGTCTGATGCAGTAGCAAGATTAAGTTTTATAGAGGGGATTGAGATCACATCGCTTTGTGATAAATATCCTGATCGTGTTACAAAAGCCCAGGCTACTTTAGAAAAAATGGGAAGACCTAAAGCGAAAGAATACAGTGGTGAAGAAGGATATAAGGCTTTGTGTGAAAGTAATAATGTTGACCTTGTTTATACTCCTACTCCATGGTATTTACATACTCCTGTTGCTTTGTATGCAATGAATCATGGAAAGCATGCAGCTACAGAAGTAAATGTTGGTGAAACGATTGACCAATGCTGGCAGGTGGTAGAAACATCGGAGAAAACAAAAAGGCATTGCATGATGCTTGAAAATTGTTGTTATGATTTTTTTGAATTGCTTACATTAAATATGGTAAGACAAGGGTTATTTGGTGAATTAGTACATGCGGAAGGCGCCTATATTCATGATCTTTCAAAAGAATATCTTTTCAATAAGAATGCATATGCCGATATGTGGCGGTTGAAAGAAAATATCGGCAAGAATGGAAATCTTTACCCAACACATGGGCTTGGTCCAATCGCACAATGCATGAATATAAATCGCGGGGACAAGTTTGATCACCTGGTAAGTGTGAGCACCAATGATTTCACCTTGAACAATCTTGCAAAAGATATGGCAGCGAAAGATGATTTCTTTAAAGAATATGTTGATAAGCCTTATCGCGGCAATATGAACACAACGATTATCCGTACTAATAATAATAAAAGTATCATGCTCCAACATGATGTTTCTTCTCTTCGACCTTATTCAAGAATTCATTTGGTAAGCGGCACAAAAGGCGTAGCACAAAAATGGCCCGATCCTGAGCGAATTGCTTTTGGACACGGCTGGATCAAGAAAGAAGAATTGGATGAACTCTATAAAAAATATTCACCACCGATCGTCAACCATATTGGTGAAATAGCAAAAGAAGTTGGTGGCCATGGTGGTATGGATTTTATTATGGACTGGAGACTGATCGATTGTTTACGCAATGGTTTACCACTTGATCAGAATGTGTACGATGCCGCGGCATGGAGCAGTATCTTTCATTTAAGCCAGCAATCTGTAAAAGCAAGATCTAAAACTATAGATGTACCGGACTTTACAAGAGGGGCGTGGAAAACAAACAAGCCTCATGATATGACATTGGATGGAGGGGCTACAACTACTGTAAGAAAAATTAGCCCCGAATTAAAACAGTAATAAAAAAACCTCCTTTAACCTGGAGGTTTTTTTATTATCAATGCTTGCTATTAATGAGGACTCGCCATATAAGGGAATGAAGTAAGGAATGGTTTATCATTTCCATTTACATGATCGCTGGTAAGACCGGGATTTGATGCGCCGGTAGCTCCGCCAAAGATCAATGTCAGTTCTACATCAATCACATCATCCGCCAATGCACGTCCGGTGAGTACTTGTGTTCCATTGTAAAAAGAAGTAACTCCGGTTGTACTTGCATTTAAAACGTCAGTTACAAGCACACTTGCAAAAGTATTTTTATCAAGGCCGAGAATGTTTGTTGAATATCCAAATGCTGTAAGCTTGTTTATAAAATCTGTCTTAAATGCAGCATCCATAGCAGATGGTGTTGTGGTATTAAACTCATTTTTTCTTGATGAACCAACAAACACTGTATTGATCGCGGGACGAGCCATCTGGTCGCCTTGCACATATACCTCATCCTGTGGAGGAACACCACCTTTATTTGATGCATCTCCTCCGCCGTTATTCTTTAGATCTTTCTGGCAGGCTGCAAATACTATTAGCGAAGCCAGGTAAGTATAATGAAAAATCTTTTTCATTGTTTTTATTTTTTTATAATTAATAGATCAATTTACCGATGCGGATCCTGTTCCTGATTTTGATTCAGCCCAAACATTGATAGTGCCATTACTGCCAAGCAACACTTTTGGAACTTCCACAACAATTCCCATTACATTCGTTCCCGCAAATGTATCACTGCCAGGGTTGTTGAATGAAGATGCTGTTCCTGCAATTACTTGTCTGAAACGTACAAGATCAAAGAAGAAAGGATCATCACGGGGACCGGCAAAAACCTTTACTCCATTATCTCCAATACCAATTTGTGCATCCTGCCCATATCTTGTTATATCAACTTGTGCAGAAAGCTTGTTTATGTTCAAATAACTGGTCGTGCCTGTTACTTTGGGTACTGCAGGGCCATATACTCTCATCTTACCATTCTTAGCAATGCACTGAATAACGAAATCCTCAACATTGTCGCCGTTATTATCAATATTAAATTCGATCATGGTATTCTCATCAAATTTTGCATCGGCAGTAGCGGCGGGTGAAAGTAATCCCTGGGTGTTGGCAACAAAAACCATATTGTCAGGATTTTGACCACGGAAAACATAAACGTCTGTAATGTCTGTCGGCTTGTTCGTAACAGCTGGTGCGTCGATGTGATCTGCAGCGTATATAATACCAGCCGCGGCAACAACCAGGCACACAATTACTGTTATGAAAATTTTTCTTTTTTTCATTTTAAAAGTTTTTTATTGATGTGATTTGATAATTAGTTCACCAGTTGGATAAGTTTCCCATGAACGGATCGATGTATAGATGCCGGGCAATACAGAAATAGATACGAGAGATGAGTTGTTGTGGATTTAAACGAATTAAAAAGGCCGTATTTAGCTTGATGAATTAAAGTATTAGAGAAGCCTGAATTTATTCAATGCCTCCACTTTATTTTGCACATGTAACTTTTGGTAGATATTCTTAAGATGTTTTTTTACAGTTTCCGGACTGATAGCAAGCCGTATTGCAATTTCCTTATAAAGTAAGCCTTGTGCCACCTGTTCGAGCACTTCTTTTTCCCTTTGGCTCAATAAAGAGTTTACATCACTGATCACCGGTTTTTGAAAAGCGCCGATAACTTTCCTGGCAATAAAAGGACTCATAGGTGAACCGCCATTAAATAGATCATGAATTGCTTTTACGATTTCTTCTTTAGTAATTGGGTCTTTTACTATATAACCTGCGGCACCACTTTTTAAGGCTTCAAAAATGGTATCATTATCATCATGAATTGTACATACCATGAATAGGGTTTGGGGAATTTTATCTTTCAGACGGACGATCAGCTCAGGGCCACGCAATCCAGGCAAACTAATATCTACGATCGCAATATCAGGCGGTGATTGCATCAATCCTACTAATGCTTTTTCAGCACTGGTATACGAACCCACTAACGTAGTATCTTTTTCCTGGTCTACAATTGTTTCCAGGGCTGTGCGAAATTGATCGTTGTCTTCTATAATGGCTACTTTGATCATAAAACTTGATTATAAGGAATTTCAAATTTCAAGGAAAATCCTTCGTGGTTTTTAATAAAAATTTTTCCATTCAATTGATGAATTCGCTGTTTCATGTTTTTGAGCCCATTTCCTGTATTACTGTTTTCCTCAACATGCATTCCTTTACCATTATCTGAAACTGAAATGATCAATTGCTCGTCACAGTCAATATTAATTGTCACTTTATCGGCACCTGAATGTTTAATAATATTATGAACAGCTTCTTTCACCGTAAGAAAAATATTTCTCCTTGCCTCACCGCCTATTTCCAAATCAGGTATCTTTTCAGGAATAGTAATGCTAAGTTGACAGGGATAATTCTCCAGCCATGATCTTGCCTGTCTTTGAATATAAGAAATAAGACTTGATAATTGATCATTCTCGGTATTTAAACTCCAGATCACCTCTTTCATTTTAGCAGAAATATCTCCAACAGACTCGTATATTTTTTCAACTTCACTGCTTGCAGCAGTGCCTTTTACTTTGCCTTTGGTCATTTCTGTCAGGAGCCTTATACCTGAAAGTCCCGCCCCGATATCATCATGCATTTCAGATGATATTCTTTGCCTTTCGAATTGTACGGCTAATTGCTTTTCCAATACCGCTCTTTGCTTTCTCAACCTTGAAATATATATGAGACGAACAATCAGTATTATAATTGCTAAAGCAAACATTGCTACTGACATACGAAACCACCATGTTTGGTACCAAAATGGAAGTATTTTAAGATCGATCCCTACCATTCCTTCAACAAATTCTCCTTTTTCGTTTATGTATCGAATGTCTATCTCGTATTCGCCATAGCTCAAAGCATTTAGTTCTATTTTATTCTTATCGCCGGCAGGCAAATACTCGTCCTGAAAACCTTTTATCTTATAGCTGAACCTGGGTCTATTGCTTGTAAAGGATATTGCACTCAGCCAAATAGTAGCTGCCGAAGTTCCTGCAGGTAATGTTATTTTGTTCCATCTAAGATCATTCAACGTATTTCTCTTGTTACCTTTTATATATTCCAGTTTTTTTATATAAACCGGGAAAGTCACAGAGCTGCTGTAATAATTATCGAGATCAACAGAAGTAAAACCGTTCACGCCGGCAAAAAATAATTTTTTGTCAAATAATAAAGCGCCTTTTTCATCAAAAGAATTATCGTGCAAACCATCTTCCACAAAGTAGTTCAGGCATTTTCCAGTTTTATAATTCACTCGTGATAAACCATTGTTTGTGCTAACCCAGAAAATACTGTCTCGTTCAGGAAGTATTCCATATACAGCATTATTGCATAAGCCATCTTCTTCAGTAATATATTTCCATTCACTTGTTTTTTTATTGTACCCATTAATACCACCGCCATAAGTACCAAACCATAAAACAGAGCCATCATCATACATATCAAAAAAGATCCCGGCATTAAAGCCCTTACCACTATGATCATACTTGATGACCTTAACAACTGAATCCGCTACTACGTCAAATTTTGCAACTGAATTATCAAACAGTAACCATAGAAACCCGTCTTTATCAAACTTGATATTATGAATATGATTTTCAGGTAATCCCCTTGAAGAAACTGTCCCAGATCTTGCTTGCCTTATCACATGTTGTTCCGGATCCCAGATCAACAATCCTTCCTGTTCTTCACTTGCCCAATATATTTTATTTCCCGACCTCGCCGTATTATTAAAATAATTTTTGGCATAAGGCTTCCATTCAGGATACACTTTAAACAAAACATCTTTTGAAAGAATATCTTTCGATGGTTGATAACTGTACATTCCATCACGGGAACAGATTAGCCAAAAATCTTCCTGTATTTTAAAAACATAATCTATGATACCTAGTGCCGCAGTTCCTTTAATTTTTTTTATATCCCTCGTAACAAGGTCGCATAAATACAATCCATCGGTGCCACAGGCAAATAGTTGAGTTTTATTTACCGGGACAAGCGAATAAATATGATTTAGTCTCGTGTGTCCGTCCTTGCTTTCCTTTGTAGCATAAAAAGGTGAAGGAATAAGATTCATCCTGATAAGATTTTTTGTAGAACTTATCCAGAGGCCTTTCTCTTTATCATGGAAAAGATCAGCAATAAAATTATCAGCATTGAAGTATTGATTATTGATCGTCTTGAACTGATTTGTTGTAAGATCGAATTTACCGATACCATTATTGGTTCCTATCCATAATTCATTTTCGCTGCCCGCAGTAATGCAATTAATAATATTTTTACTAATAGCAGGGATTATTATTTCTCTTCCCCGATGCCAGGCTCCGTTAAAAAATTTTCCACTGTATATTTGAGAACCGCTGCTAAAATAACAACTATCATTTATTACACAGAGGTCGCTAATTGTTACATTATTTATTTTTTCAAGTTCTCTTATACTATCCTTGATTTTTAAAGACGATGTATTGTAAAATAAAATGCCATAATCTTTTGCACCAACTGCAATTGTATTCTTATCCACCGAACTGATAAAAGTGATATGATTATCTGGTCTCATCGTTACAGCCTGCTGAAAATCTTTAAACTTCTTTTCATTTAGATTAAATATTTTCAGATATTCCTGTCCTCCTATCCATAGATTATTTTCTGCATCACAAAAAATTTTTTCTATCCACAGATCAGGGAGTCCATCTTCATTTTCTTTTTTTTGCGACAAGAGAGGAGTGACTTTCAATGTTCGTATATTAATGACATCAACACCTGCAAGGAATGAAGCGATATAAAGATTCTCATCGTTCCCCAATGCTATATCAAAAATGAAATTCTCTCTTATGCCATTGCTGCTCTTCTTATAGCGTTCAAAATTGGTACCATCATACCTGTAAACACCATCTTGTGTGGCCAACCATATAAATCCATACTTATCCTGCACCGTCTTTTTAATATTATAAGTAGTGAGCCCTTCATTAAAGGAATAGGTCTTAACATTAAACTGCTGCGCAATACATGTGTTTTGAGTTGCAAAAAATAAGAAAACCGTAAGAATAAAGGGAGACTTCATGGAAATCTGATAATTATGAATTAAATTAAGAATAATTTTAGACTAACAAGCCTCGTCCATGAAAAAGAAAACAAGCCCCAAAAAGTGGACACTCTTTTTTTTGCTTAGTGCAAAGAATAATCTTTTTAACGAGCAACTAAAGGTAATACAGGAAATATATTCGGTTCGCAGCAATAAAGATGTTGATTTTGTGATCTTATTTGATGCAATTGAAGGCAATAAATTTTCTAAAAAATTTGCTGCCCCTGCAATTTATCATGTTGATAAGGATGGAGATTTTTTATCCGATGTAAGCTTTTATCAGCTGCCGGTAACTGCAAAAGGGCTCACTACAAAAAAGAATCTTGAAAAATTATTAAAGATGGCCATCCAGAATTTTCCTGCAAAGAATTTTGGTTTCTTTTATAAAGGTCATGGTGGACCAGCAACTACCGATATTTCAAAAGGGGCTTTTGATACAAGGCTGGTAAATGTAGATGCAAGGATGAAAGACACAGGAATAGAAAGAAAATATTCAAAAGCGCAGCACGGATGGACATTTGAAGGATATTGCGAATACCCTGTTATTTCAAAAAACAAAGTAAAACAAAAACCGATCTTACTTATTTATAGCAGAGGCAACACTGAATCACTTACCTATTCTGGTATGGCTGATGTGATCAAAAAATGCTTCAAAAAAAATCCAGGGTTTATTTGCCTCGACTGCTGCTGGGCACAGCAAATTGAAAATGCAAACAAGTTTGTTGGACTTACAGATTATTTTATTGCTTCTCCCGATGAGATGCCTGCATTAGGATTAGGATATACACAACTTTGCAAACAGTTTTTAGCGAGACCTACCATAAAAGCAAGGGAGGTTGCGAATTTACTTGTATCCATATTTTATTGTACCAATTATGCCGATTATGATAGTGATGTACCAGAATTCAGGAAGATGGGTGTTTCTCTTACCAGCCTTTATCTTTCAAACTTTAAATCCTTTACAGATTCCTTTACTGTCCTCTGCAAATATTTGATAGATAAACTGAAATTTAAAGACGATCATACTTATGTATTGTTACATAATGCGAGAGCTCAATGTCTTGATTATACATATAAAGACACAGATAAATTAAAAGCGAGCAAAATAGATTACCCGATGTTCAATATCGACCTCATCTGGTTCTTGGAAAATTTATTATACTATAATGTTGACCTTCCCTTAGACAACAAAATTTTCGAAGTCATCAATCAGCTTCAAAACAATGTTATTGCTGGGTTCATGGGTAATAATTATAAAAAGAATTCGCTGGGATCAAGAGCTATTGGTGGTAACGGTGTTGCTATTTGTTTCCCGGCTAATAAAGAACATGCAGAAGAATCCATTTTAAAAGATAATAAAATAGCTTTTTTCAAAACGACAGGCTGGAGAGAACTGCTTAAACTGTATTACAATTATAAGTTTGATGAGAAAAAAAGCAAAGCGAAAGCCGGACCTACATTTAAAGGATTGACTCTTGAAAAATCATTAGCAGAAAATCCAGAGCGATTGATCTTTGTAAAATCAAAACATAGAAAAAAGAGATCAGCTAAACCTTCAAAGGTCTTAGCAAAATAGAGTTAAATATTTATTCTTTTTTTACTCCGATCACCGGCAAAGTTTTTTCATGGATCAGCTGATTAAGTTTTACTACATCTTCGCCCATGATCTTTTTCAGTTTGTTCAGTTGTTCATCAATTTGTACCACAAGCTCTGCATAAGCGTCTTTTGACTGTTTGGAAAGACCGGATTGTCCGGCAGAAGATGCATTATAAATGCTTGAAAGCTTATCGTCGAGTTTAATTGGATAATTCAAAACATCTTGTCCACTCTTTGCTTTTGTTTGGTGCAATGCTTCTTCAACTGCTGTCATTTGTTTGTTAACTGTATCGATCTGTTGCTTCACTTCTTTCGGCATGTCTTTACCAACTCTTGCGCTGAAATCATTCATTTGTTGTCTTACTTCGCGGATATTTTTTATCGCTTTCATGATCTCAGTGGATTTATCCCTGATAGTGATCAAATGATTGAATTGCTCTTCGTACTCTGCTAATGAAGTTTTATAATTCGGATCACCAACTATAGTAAACGGAACCTCGGTTGAATCGCTGCCTGATTTGAATTTTGCAAAATAGTCTCCCGGTGCGGCTTTTGGCCCGCCAACAAATCCATTCCATAGGATCAATCCCTCAATTCTTTCCGCTTCAGGATAATTCATATCCCATTCAAACTGGTTCATTCCTTTCGCAACTTCAAATTTGTCTGCAGGTGTTTTAGCTGTTGTAGAAAAAGTTTTGATCGATTTTTTATTCTTGTCAAGAACTTCTATGGAAAGCTTGGTTGAATCAATAGCATTTGCCATATAGTAATTAAATACAACCCCATTTGGCGGGTTCATTCCAACATTGCGCATATCTGCAGTTGCTCCACGACCTCCACCACCACGTCTACCGCCACCAGGCATGCGATAGGCAGGATTCACACTAAAGACATGCAGATTTTTATTTAATACATCAGCATTCTTTTCTTGCAATACAGTTAAGTCATCTAAAATATAAATACTTCTTCCTTGCGTACCAACTATCAGATCATTGTTCTTAATAATAAGATCGGTGATGGGAACTTTGGGCAGATTCAATTGAAATGATTTCCAGTTAGCACCATCGTCATAAGAAATATACATCCCATATTCTGTGCCTGCATATAACAATCCTTGCTTTTTTCTATCAGCACGAAGACATCTTGCAAAGTGCATGGGATCAATTCCACTTACAATTTGCTTCCATGTTTTGCCATAATCTTCGGTTTTATAAATATATGATTTGAAATCATCCAGTTTATACCTTGTGCCTACAATATAAGCTGCACCTTTTTTAAATGGATCCACTTCAATGCAGTTCCACATTACCCATTGCGGAATATTTTTTGGAGTGACATTCTCCCAGTTCTTGCCTCCATCTTTACTTACGTTTATCAAACCATCATCACTGCCTGTCCAAAGCAGGTCTTTTTCTACCCAGCTTTCAGTAGCATAAAATATAGTACAATAATATTCAACACTTGTGTTATCCTGTGTTATCGGTCCACCGCTTGAAGCTTGTTTCTTTTTATCATTTGTTGTAAGATCAGGTGAGATCATCTGCCATGTCTTCCCTTCATCTTCTGTTGCGAAAAGATGATTACCTGCTGCATATAATTTTTTAGGATTGTTTGGTGAAAAGAAAATGGGATAGTTCCACTGGAAACGGTATTTCGCGGCCTCGGCACCCGCACCCATATTATCAATTGGCCATACATTTATTGCACGGCTTTCTCCCGTACGGTGATCCAGTCTTTGTAATAATCCCATATAATTGCCACCATAGGTAATATCGGGGTTCAAAGGATCTGCAACAATATAACCGCTTTCGGCACCTGCCGCATTTTCCATATCAGTCGCAGTAATTGCTGCGCCATAAGTTCTGCTTCTTATTCTGAAAGCACCATTATCTTGTTGCGGTGCCAATACTCGATATGGAAATGCATTATCTGTGCTTACGCGATAAACCTGGACGGTAGGCTGATTTTCATAAGTACTCCAGCTTGTCCCCATATTAAATGAAACTTGTGCGCCACCATCATCTGCGACGATCATACGGTTTGCATCTTCCGGATCGATCCAAAGATCATGATGATCGCCATGCGGTGTATTAATGGATTGAAAAGTTCGGCCACCATCATTGCTTCGCATAAAATTTACATTGGGACAATAAACACGGTTCTCGTTTTTTGGATCAACAAAAACTTTTGAGTAATACCATGCACGTTGACGAATGTTATTATCGCCTGATGTTAGCGTCCACGTGTCTCCCCCATCAGCACTCATATACAATCCACCATCTTTATTTTCAATAAGTGAATAGATTTTATCAGTGTTAGATGGAGCTACTGCAACACCAACAATGCCCCATGTTCCCTTTGGCAAGCCCTTCTTTGTTGAAATATTTGTCCATGTATCTCCACCATCAGTACTTTTCCATAAACCACTACCCTCGCCACCACTTTCTAATGAATAAGGAGTTCTTAATAATCGCCAGGTACCGGCATAAAGCACATTTGCATTTTCTGGTTCCATCACTAAATCGCTGCACCCTGTTTGATCATTTATAAATAAAGTCCTTTTCCATGTTTTACCGCCATCGGTTGTTTTATAAACACCACGCACCAGGTTGGGACCAAACAAATGTCCCATCACAGCCACCCAAACTATATCAGGGTTTTTTGGATGAATAACAATGCGAATAATATGACGTCCATCTTTTAAACCAATATTTTTCCAGCTCTTACCGCCATCATCGCTGCGCCACATGCCACCAAGACCTTCGCTTACATTACCACGCATTGTATTTTCACCTTCGCCAACATATACTATTGTTTCATCAGAAGGAGCAACCGCTACAGCACCGATCGAACTTCCAAAATATTTATCAGAAATATTGTTCCAGTCATTTCCTCCATCTGTTGTTTTCCAAACACCACCGCCGGTAGCACCAAAATAAAATGTGTTTTTATTTTTATAACTGCCTGTCACCGCGCCGCTACGTCCTCCACGGAAAGGGCCGATCAACCGGTATTTCATTTTTGAAAATAATTGCGAATCCACTTTTGATGCAGTAACTGTGTTATTTGACTTTGCTGCATTTTGTGCTATTAAAGAATAGATACAGCCAATACTGATCAGCAATAAAAAAATCTTTCTCATGTGTTTTGTGTTAGGGGAATGAAGTTAGTGATTTACCTTTATCAAAATCATAAGCATGTTTTCATTTTCTATAAGTGGCAATCTTGTTGACGTACATCAAAAAAAAATTTACCCGGCAGAAATAAAAGTTGAAAATGGAAAGATCGTTTCTATAACCTCAAACTTCAAACTCCAAACTTCAAATTACATTCTCCCTGGTTTTATCGATGCCCATGTGCATATTGAAAGCTCCATGCTTGTTCCTTCTGAGTTTGCAAAACTTGCAGTGGTGCATGGCACTGTGGCAACAGTAAGTGATCCGCATGAGATAGCAAATGTTTGCGGTATGGAAGGAGTTGAGTTTATGATCGAAAGCGGAAAAACTGTTCCGTTTAAATTCAATTTTGGTGCGCCGAGTTGTGTGCCTGCTACTATTTTTGAAACAGCTGGGGCCACATTGGACTCAACTGATGTTGAAAAACTTTTAAAGAGAGAAGAAATAAAATACCTGAGTGAGATGATGAATTTTCCCGGTGTTTTGAATGAAGATGAAGAAGTGATGAAGAAAATTGCAGCTGCTCATCGTTTATTAAAGCCTGTTGATGGCCATGCGCCGGGATTAAGAGGCGAGCAAGCCAAACAATATATTGCTGCGGGCATTACAACCGATCATGAATGTTTTACCAAAGAAGAAGCGTTGGATAAGTTACAAAATGGAATGAAGATCCTCATCCGAGAAGGTAGCGCCGCTAAAAATTTTGAAGCTTTGATCGATCTGCTGAATGATTATCCAAACCAAATGATGTTTTGTAGCGATGATAAACACCCGGATAGTTTGGTACTTGGGCATATAAACCAATTATGTGAAAGAGCCGTTGCAAAAGGTATAAATTTATTTAAGGTATTAAATGCAGCTTGTATCAATCCGGTTTTACATTATAAACTTGATGTAGGATTACTAAAAGAAGGTGATCCTGCTGATTTTATTGTGGTGAAAGATCTGGAAAAATTTGAAGTGGTGAAAACTTATATCAATGGAGAACTAGTTGCTGAAGAAGGAAAGTCAAAAATTGAAAGTGGAAAACCGAAAGTGATCAACAATTTCTCTTGCAGTAAAAAGAAAGTAGAAGATTTTCAATACTTGCTGAACAAATACGGAGAAGAAGAGAACATAGAACAGGTAAATGTTATTGAAGCATTGGATGGACAGCTTATCACTAATAAATTAATAAAGAATTTAAAAGATGTATTTGTCAAAAAAGGATTTATTGAAAGCAATCCGGAAAATGATATATTAAAAATTGTTGTGGTAAATCGTTATACCGATTCTCCTATTGCAAAAGCATTTATTAAAAACTTTGGATTAAAGAAAGGAGCTATTGCTTCATCGGTTGCACACGACAGTCACAACATAGTTGCAGTTGGAGTAGATGATGAAAACATTTGCAAAGCAGTGAATTTAGTAATAGAGCAACAAGGAGGTGTTAGTGCAGTTGATAATGAGAAGGAAATGGTTCTTGCATTACCAATTGCTGGTTTAATGAGTAATGATGATGGCTACAAAGTTGCTGAAGCATACACGGCTATTGATAAAATGGTAAAAGAAGAATTGGGTTCAACACTTACCGCACCGTTTATGACTCTTTCTTTTATGGCATTGCTGGTTATTCCACATCTAAAACTGAGTGATCAGGGTTTGTTTGACGGAGACAGTTTCAGTTTTGTATAAAAGATAATTATCTATTAACCAAGGCCTGTCAGTACTGACAGGCTTTTTTATTCTTACCCGGTGTAGATAGTTTAAAATAGTGGGAAAAATATTGCGCAAAAACTATCGCCCATCTTACACTTTAGGCGCAACCTATTATCAGGCAATGCCGATTTTATCCAAAAAAAATCTGGCACTCCGATTGGATTATCTATATCGGAAATGATATTTAAAGTAAAAATGGTGGTTTATGAAAAGGATACCAATAACAACTGTAGAAACTAACACAAGACTTGCCGAAAGTCTTATCGAAGATCATATAAACAATATGCATCATGCAGAAAAAAGTTTTGGCAAAAAAGATAGTTTGATTGGCGGTGTTTTATGGGAAAATTTTGAAAGCTTTAGCTGGTGTTGTGAACATTCCCCCGTTGAGGGCACTATTGAGATCAGTTATTTGGATCTTAATAACAGCAGTGTTAAACATATAAGTATCCCCGTGGAAACAAATTTTGGAGTTGTCTGTACAAAGGAAAAGGAAAGGAATTATAAGATAACCTGGAGTTATTCGCTTTCATAAGAACAGGATCAAGTAAGCTCTTATAACTGACTCTTTTAGAATTTTCACAAACCTTTTATAACCCTTTTGAACTTTAAAGCATCATATATAAAGACAGAAAGGAACAAGCATCTGTGATTAATGGCAAGTGATACGGGAAAAAGATGATTGTAACCCCCCAAGTCACTTGTTATGAAAAAGACTCTACGCATTAAAGCAACGATCGACGAAGAAGCTTTTCTTGAGGATATGGTCGAAAAATTAGCATTACGTCATAATTATACTGGTCTTAATAAACAAAAAAGCTTCGGTGTTAATGATGCTCTTGAGACCTCGTCTACTGAAACTTATGTAAGCGGTACCATGGCGATAGAAACAAAGAACCAGCAGATCAATATGCCTTTTATCACCAGCTTCCTGTTTACCTGCATAAAAGAAAGCAAAGACACTTATAGTCTTGAATGGGGCATTTCTATGTCCTGATCCTTTACATCCTCATGGCGAAATTTTTTCGCAGTTTTTCACCGGTCTTTTCCCGTCATTCACCGACATCTACCCCGTTATTACCTCTCATCCATTGTCAGTTCTGTATTGCCGTCATAGATTTGATAAAATTTACAACTATGACAGATATCCAGGATTCCCGCGAGCAAAGGCGACAGGAAAGACAAAAGAGAAGGGAAGAAAGAAGACAGCGCTGGTCAAATGGCGCCCAGGGTCAATTTGGTATAATAAACAGCAGGCACAACAATGTATTGACTGGAGTTTTTATACTTGTTATTGGCATTGTTGCTTTAATGAGAGCAACGATCCCCGATTTTCCTGCCTGGGTATTCGATTGGCATACGGGGCTGATAGCATTTGGATTATTTATTGGCATACGCCATAATTTTCGCGGTGGCGCCTGGCTTATCCTTTTACTTGTTGGTGGTATTTTTCTTTTCAGAGATATCTTCCCCGCATTTTCATTTAAAACCATATGGCCTGTAGTATTAATAGTGGTTGGCTTATTTATTATCCTGCGAC
>Ga0207686_10000474_pt1 | contig 26589 bp, 18 predicted proteins | sample KBSM24metaG_FD_184396 | JGI IMG/M metagenome (GOLD analysis project Ga0207686, IMG submission 184396) | Miscanthus rhizosphere microbial communities from Kellogg Biological Station, Michigan, USA - KBS M2-4 metaG (SPAdes) (version 2) | ecosystem: Host-associated > Plants > Roots > Rhizosphere >...
GCACGTTTGCGGTGGTGCAATGGTTTGCCTCGGGGATCAACGAAACGCATCTGATGACCGACGTCGTCTCGGGCCTCTTCTCGGTCATCTGCACTGCCCTGTTCCTGCGCTTTGTCTGGCATCCGAAGACGCGCTTCCTGCTCAAGTCCGACCGCGAAGCGCTGGTCAAAGCCGGCAAGAGCACGGCGACCATAACCAGCGACAAAACGGAATGGGCTTACAAGTACTCGGCGGCGCAAACGTTCTACGCATGGTTGCCCTGGTTGATCCTGATCGCCTGCTGCGCGCTGTGGGGCGTACCGGCATTCAAGACGTACCTCAACAACCTCTTCTCCGGCATCAAGTTCAGCACGACGCTGCTGGGATCGACGTTCGGCGGCACGCTTTCGCTGCCGGTATGGGACATGCCTTCGCTGCACAACCTGGTGCAGCGGATGCCGCCGGTGGCTCCGGTCAATGCGAAACCCGAAGCGGCGCGATTCGCGATCAACTGGCTGTCGGCGGCCGGCACCGGCGTTTTCGTCGCCGCGCTTCTTTCCGGGCTGGTCCTCAAGCTGAACGCGTCGCAATGGAAGGGCGCTTTCGTGCAGACGGCGCATCGGATGAAAATTCCGGTCCTGGTCATCGGACAGGTTCTGGGGCTGGGCTTCCTGACCCGCTATTCGGGCACCGACGCGGTCCTCGGTCTGGCGTTCACCTCGGCCGGATTCATGTATCCATTCTTCGCGGCGTACCTCGGCTGGCTCGGCGTCTTCCTGACTGGCTCCGACACGGCATCCAACGCGCTGTTCGGCAGCCTGCAGCGGATCACCGCGCAGCAGCTCCATCTGAACGAGATCCTGATCGTTGCGACCAACTCGACCGGCGGCGTCATGGGCAAGATGATCGATGCACAGTCGATCATGGTGGCGTGCGCGGCCTGCTACGACGACCCGAAGGAACGCGCGCACGCGCTCGGACCGATCTTTCGCACGGTATTCTTCTATTCGATTGCCGGCGCGGCCGTCATCGGCGTCATCGCGATGCTGCAGGCTTATGTGTTCCCGGGGATGATTCCCGTGCCGCCAATCGGCAAGTGATATCGCGCGGCGGGCCGTCGGCGGTCACCCCCGTCGCGGCCCGGCTGCGTCAGCCGGTCAGAGCGCGCCGCTCGCGCAGCGCCTGCGCCAACGTACCGCTGTCGACGTATTCGAGCTCACCGCCGACCGGGACGCCGCGCGCCAGCCGCGTGACCCTCAGGCCGCGCGCGCTTAGGAGCTCGCCGATGTAGTGCGCGGTCGCTTCGCCTTCGTTGGTGAAATTGGTCGCAAGCACTACTTCGCGCACCGCGCCGTCCGCGGCGCGCTTGAGCAGGCGATCGAGCCTGATTTCCTTCGGACCGATGCCGTCGAGCGGCGACAGGCGTCCCATCAGCACGAAATAGAGCCCGGTGTAGGCCTGCGTGTGCTCGATCATCATCAGGTCGGCGGGTGTCTCGACCACGCACAGCATGGTCGCATCGCGCTTCGACGAGCGGCACAGCGCGCAGAGCTCATCCTCGGTAAACGTGTTGCAACGCTCACAATGCCGGATCGTGCGCGTGGCCGCTTCCAGCGCCGTCGCGAGCCGCTGCCCGCCCTCGCGGTCATGCTGCAGCAGATGCAGCGCCATGCGCTGCGCGGCCTTCGGTCCGACGCCGGGCAGACAGCGCAATGCCTGCGTCAGCTCGTCGAGGGCAGGCAGAGTCACAGGGGTCGGCGTCACATAACCCTGTCAGAACGGCAGCTTCATTCCCGGCGGCAGCCCTAGGCCGGCGGACAATCCCGCCATCTTCTCCTGCGAGGCGGCATCGATCTTGCGCACGGCGTCGTTGATCGCCGCCGCGACCATATCCTCGAGCATGTCCTTGTCCTCCGACAGCAGCGACGGGTCGATCGTCACACGCTTGGCGTCATGCCGCCCGGTCATCAGCACCTTGACCAGGCCGGCACCCGACTGGCCCTCGATTTCCATCGCGGCGATCGCCTCCTGCGCCTTTTTCATGTTTTCCTGGACGGCCTGCGCCTGCTTCATCAGGCCGGCGAGCTGGTTCTTCATCATGGTCGGATTCCTGGACTACGAATTGGGTTTGATCGAATCGGTCTTGATGGTCGCGTCGAATCGCGACAGCAGGTCCTGCACGAACGGATCGTCGCGAAACGCCGCTTCGGTCTTGGCCTTCACTTCGGCGCGCTCGCGCTTTTCCTGCGCCGCGAGCGTCGCACCCGCCGCCGCGCCGACATCGAAGCGCAGGCGGACGCGGCGTCCCAGCGCTTCGTCCAGGGACGCCTTCAGCTTGTCGGTGTACGTTTTATCAATCAAGTGTCGCGCGGTTTCCGGCACGGCGAGCACGATTTCGTTGCCGGCGATGGCTTTGAGCTCGGTCTGCGCCGCGAGTTGCAGCGCGATGCCCGACAGCTTCAGTCCGGCGACGAACGCCGGCCAGTCCGCGATCTGCAACGGCGCGAGCGCCGCTGTGCTGGACGGGGCAGGCGCGACGCGGGCCTCGGCCGGCGGGTCGTACGCCGGCACTGGTGCTCCGCTCGTCGCCTGGCTGCCGCTTGCGACCTGCGCGTTGCTGCCAGCGCCCTGCCTGCTGCCGCTCGCCGGCGCGCTGCTCGCCGTCGGTCCGCTCGTGCTCGCGGCCTCGCGAGCGACGGCGCGCACCGGTGACTTGGCCTCCGCCGAAGGCCCCGCGGCGGGCTCGAACGCGAGCAGGCGCAACAACGTCATCGCGAATCCTGTCTGCTCGTCCGGCGCGAGCGCCATGTCGGCCCGGCCCTGAACGCAGATCTGGTAGGCAAGCTGCACCGCGTCCGGAGTGAATGCCGTGGCGTAGCCGGCGATTCGCGTCGCGTCGGGCAGCGCATCGGCGACACCCGTGACGGTCTGTGCGACGGCGATGCGGTGAAAGAGGCTCGCCAGCTCATCCAGCGCCGCAGGCAGCGACAGGCTGCGCTCGCTCAACGTCGTGGCTTCAGCCAGCAAGGCCTTGCCATCACCCGCGAGCAAGGCATCGACAATGCGATACGCGTACTCGGCGTCGACCGCACCGAGCATCGTGCGTACCACCGCTTCCCGCACCTCACCTGCGCCGTAGGCGATCGCCTGGTCGAGGATTGAGAGAGCATCGCGCATCGAGCCGCGCGCGCTATGCGCGATCAGAGCCAGCGCCGAGTCGTCGAAGGCGATGTCCTCGGCGCGCAGAATATCGGCCAGCCGCGCCGCGATCTGCGCGCCCGGGAGCACCTTCAGGTTGAATTGCAGACAGCGCGAAAGCACGGTCACCGGGATTTTTTGCGGATCGGTCGTCGCCAGGATGAATTTGACGTGCTCGGGAGGCTCCTCGAGGGTTTTGAGCATCGAATTGAACGCAGCCTTCGACAGCATGTGGACTTCGTCGATCAGGTAGACCTTGTACCTGCCGACTGTCGGCGCGTAGCGTGCGTTGTCGAGAATCTCCCGCATGTTGTCGATGCCGGTATTCGACGCCGCGTCGAGCTCGAGCAGATCGACAAAACGGCCGGCGTCGATATCGATGCACGCCGGGCAGACGCCGCATGGCGTTGCCGTGACGCCGGTCGCGCAATTGAGGCTCTTCGCCAGAAGTCTCGCAATCGTCGTCTTGCCGACGCCGCGCGTGCCGGTAAGCAGATAGGCGTGATGGAGGCGTCCCCGTTCGAGCGCGTTGGTCAACGCCCGCACAACGTGGTCCTGCCCGACCAGATCGGCAAATCGCTTCGGTCGCCATTTGCGGGCGAGCGCTTGGTAGCTCATCGGGCTTTCAGCGTTTCGTTTAGCAAAGCATTGCGCGATTTCGCTTCGCGTTCGCGTTGCAGCAAACCGCGATGCTATTTCGCGTCGCGTTCGGTTTCAGGCAAGGCGCTCGACCGACGCAGGCGCGCCGTGTACCCAAAATGTACATAAGCGCCTGCCGCGGGCGGGCAACGCAGCATGAAGCCGAACTGACGCGAAAGAGGGGGGTGGCGAGCCGGACCCCCGGCACTTGCAGAGAATAGCTATGGCTGCTTCCTTCCGGACCTGACCAGGTTCACCACCATGCAATGCGGGGCGGCCCGCCATTGATCGTCGCCGCTGCTACCCATCATTATCGGCGAAGCAGGCCAATGCAGCAAGCAACGCGACGGTGCGAGAGCTCGATGCAACGCGGATTCCACCCATCCGCCCGGCCGCCATCGGCGCGACGGTATAATGCGTTCAGCGCATCATGCATTGGAGTCGGATTGCGCACATGCCTTCTGCAGCGTATCTGCATCGTGGCCTCGATGACGGTGGTTGCCTGCAGTCCATCGCAACCCCCGCCGCCGCCTTCGTCGAACGAATTGACCGTGCTGCTGCGGACCGGACCGGGGACGTGGTTCGTCGGTGCCGATGACCAAGGCGCGGGCATCGACTACGACCTTGCGCACATGTTCGCCGAGCAGGAGGGAAGGAAGCTCAGGGTAGTTCCTACCGGCGACCCGGTCGACAAGCTGGCCGATGCGGGACCTGGACCGCGCTTCGGCGCCGGCAGTTTGTATCTCCCCGGATCGGCGTGGTCGTCGCCTGCAAACGCCGTTCTCTATTCGTCGGGCTACTATGCCGCCGAACCCGTGCTGATCTACAACATCGACGGGTTCAAGCCCGAATCCTGGCGGGATCTGGCGGACGAAACCGTCGGCGTTCTTCAAGGCGGCGGCCTCGCCACCGCGTTGTCCAAGCTCCGTGCCGAACATCCCGAAGTCCGATGGCAGATGGTCACCCTGCCCTCGACCGAGGCGATGATCAGCCAGGTGTCCGACGGGACCTTGGATTACGCGATCGTTGCGTCCCATGATGCCGAAGCGGCGCGTCACGTCTATCTCAACTTCGACAAGGCGTTCGCGGTCGCCGGCAAGCAGCAACTGGTGTGGGCATTCCCGCCCGGCGAGCGCCATTTGCGCGATAGGGTCAACGCGTTCTTCGCGCAGCTTCGCCGCGACGGCAGGCTGCAGCGGCTGGTCGAGCGCTACTTTTCCTATGGAACAGTCCCGCGCATCGATGCCGGCGTGTTCCACGATCGCATCAAGTCGACGTTGCCGCAGCTCCGCGACGCGTTCCAACGCGCGCAACAGGAGACCGGGATCGAGTGGCGCCTGCTCGCCGCGATCGCATACCAGGAATCGAAGTGGGACGCGCAGGCCACCAGCGAGACCGGCGTGCGCGGCCTGATGCAGTTGACGGAGGAAACCGCGCAGCGCCTCGGCGGCATCGATCGCCTCGATCCGACCGCGAGCACCCTTGCCGCGGCGCGCTACCTGCGCGATCTGAAGGACCGGCTGCCGCAGCGCATCGCCGAGCCCGACCTCACCTGGCTCGCGTTGGGCGCGTACAACATCGGCATCGCCCATCTGGAGGATGCCCGCATCCTGGCGCAGAAGCAGAAGCTCGACCCGGACACCTGGTCGGCGCTGAAAAAGACGCTGCCGCTGCTCGCGCTGCCAGAGTATTACGAGACGGCCAAATTCGGTTACGCGCGCGGCGCGATGCCGGTCGCGTTCGTCGACCGCGTGCGCGCGTACTACGACATCCTGCTCGCCCAGCAGCCGCCGTTGCAGCCGCGATTGCGCATGTTCTCGGGCATCGCCGACGAAAACGCGGCGCAGCCGATGGCCGCGCCGGTCAACGCCGCCAAATAATCAGCGCGCCGCGGCGATGATGCTGGCGCCACCCATATACGGCCGCAGCGCCGCGGGGATGTCGACGCCGCCGTCGGCGCGCTGGTAGTTTTCGAGGACCGCGACCAGAGTTCTTCCGACGGCCAGTCCCGATCCATTCAGCGTGTGCACGAGCTCAGGCTTGCCTTGCGCTTTGCGAAATCGCGCCTGCATCCGGCGCGCCTGGAACGTCTCGCAATTCGAGCACGACGAAATCTCCCGATACTTGCCCTGCCCCGGCAGCCACACTTCCAGATCGTAAGTCTTCGCCGCGGAGAAGCCCATGTCGCCGGTGCACAGGGTGACGATGCGATACGGCAGCTCGAGCTTTTGCAGGATCGCCTCGGCGTGCCCGGTCATTTCCTCGAGCGCCTCGTACGACCGGTCCGGTTCGACGATCTGCACCATCTCGACCTTGTCGAATTGGTGGACGCGGATCATGCCTCGGGTGTCCTTCCCGTAACTTCCCGCCTCCGAGCGGAAGCACGGCGAGTGCGCGGTGAGCCGGATTGGCAGCGCCGTAGCCGCGACGATCTGCTCGCGCACGAAATTGGCCAGTGGCACCTCGGCAGTCGGGATCAGATACCAGCGCTCCTCGTCAGTTGCGCCGCCCTTCGCCGCCCAGAACAGGTCCTCCTCGAATTTCGGCAGCTGGCCGGTGCCGATCAGTGCGTCGGCATTGACCAGATAGGGCACATAGCATTCCGCGTAGCCGTGCTCGGTCGTGTGCGTATCGAGCATCAGCTGCACCAGCGCCCGGTGCAGGCGCGCGACCGCGCCGCGCAGCGCATAAAAACGGGCGCCGGAAATTTTCGCCGACACGTCGAAGTCGAGGCCGCCGACCGCCGTCCCGATATCGACGTGATCGCGTGGCGGAAAGTCGAACGTCCTCGGGTTACCCCAGCGGCGGACTTCGGCGTTGTCGGCCTCGGAGCCCCCGACCGGCACGCTTGCATGCGGCAGGTTGGGCATCCCCAGCAGCCAATCGCGGAGGCGCTGCTGCACGCCCTCGAGATTGCGTTCGAGCGAAGTCAACTCGTCGCCGATGCCGGCGACCTCGCGCAGTGTCACCGATGCGTCTTCGCCCCTGCTTTTGGCAATGCCGATCTCTTTCGAGATCGTATTGCGCCTCGCCTGGAGCTCCTGGGTGCGCATCTGTATATGCTTGCGCTCGGCCTCGAGCTCGACGAACGCGGCCGCGTCGAGCCGATATCCACGCGTCTTCAGACGCGCGACGACGTCATCGAGGTCGTTGCGCAGAAGCTGGATATCGATCATCAGCGAATTTTAGCAGAGGGCTGCGCACTGCCAGGCACGGCGCGCGGTCAGGACCCGCCTTCCCCGTGCGAGCGCGCCTTGGCGTCGCGATGCTTCAACTCGGCAAGCCTTTCCGCGATCCTCGCTTCGAGGCCGCGATCGGTCGGCCGATACCAGTCGGGCCGCGCCATGCCCTGGGGCAGATAGCTTTCGCCGGCCGCGTAGGCATCTTCCTCGTCGTGCGCGTAGCGATAGTCCTTGCCGTAGCCCAGATTCTTCATCAGCCTGGTCGGCGCGTTGCGCAAGTGCAGCGGCACCGGGCGCGAACCATCTTCGGCGATGAACGCGCGCGCGGCGCCGTACGCGACGTACACCGCATTGCTCTTGGCGGCGCAGGCGAGATAGATCACGGCTTGCGCTAACGCGAGCTCGCCTTCGGGCGTGCCGAGCCGTTCGTACGTCGCGACAGCGTCCAGAGTCAGCTGCAGCGCGCGCGGATCGGCGAGTCCGATGTCTTCGCTGGCCATTCGAATCATCCGCCTCCCGACATACAGCGGATCGGCGCCGCCGTCGAGCATCCGGCAGAACCAGTAAAGCGCCGCATCGGGATCGGATCCGCGGACCGACTTGTGCAACGCCGATATCTGGTCGTAGAACGCCTCGCCGCCCTTGTCGAAGCGGCGCAGGCTGCGCGTGATCGCAGTCTCGACGAATTCGTTGTCGATGTCGCGCCGACCCGCTTCGTGGGCGGCGACGCCGAGTTGCTCGACCAGATTCAGCAGGCGCCGACCGTCGCCGTCGGCATAGGCGATTACCGCGCCCCGTGCGGCGGTGCTAAGCGCGACGCCGGGCATCGCCGCCGACAGCGCGCGATCGAGCAGCGCCGAGAGCTCGTCGACCGACAGCGCCTCGAGCACATAGACGGTGGCACGACTGAGCAACGCACTGTTGACCTCGAACGACGGATTCTCGGTCGTCGCTCCGATGAAAGTGACCAGGCCCTTTTCGACGAACGGAAGAAAGGCGTCCTGCTGTCCCTTGTTGAAACGATGCACCTCATCGACGAACAGGATCGTATGACGGCCCGATTGCGCAAGTGTCGCCTCCGCCTGGGCGATCGCGTCGCGAATGTCCTTGACGCCAGAAAGCACTGCCGACAACGCGATGAATTCCGCGTTGAACGCATCGGCCATCAGGCGCGCGAGCGTGGTCTTGCCGACGCCTGGCGGACCCCACAGGATCATCGAATGCGGCTTGCCCGACGCGAAGGCCACTGCCAGCGGCTTGCCCGGTCCGAGCAGATGCCTTTGCCCGATGACCTCGGCGATGTTTTTCGGCCGCAGGCGCTCGGCCAGCGGGGTCGCCGGATTGACTACGGCAAAAAGGTCACTCGCCGACGACATCGGCGCCTGGCGGCGGCACGAACCGGAACAACGCGGTGTCGACGGCTGCGTTGCGCTCGAACGAACCAAACGACAGTTGCGTCACCTGGCCGAAGCTGTCGTGCAGTTCCATCGTGCGTGGGACGTTTCCCTTCAGTCCGATCCTGATGCTGGCGAAGCCGCTGTCGCCGGCACGCGGTTTGGCGTCGACGAATTCCAAATCGCCGCTTTTTCCGCCGTCCGTCAGCTCGAAGTTTTTTTCCAGCGAGTCGTCGCCAGCGAGCAGCGCGGCAGGCGTCGTGCCCAGCGCCTGGTCTAGCTTTCTGACGACCACCTGGTTGAGATCCGGATCGTGGATCCACAGCTTCTGACCATCCCCGACGATGATCTGCGCATGCGGCTTTTCGTAGGTCCAGCGGAACTTGCCGGGCCGCGAGAATGCGAACGTTCCCGTCGATTCCTGCGGCACGCGCCCCGATTTTCCGCTGACGATCTGGCGAAACGTCGTCTTGCCGGTTTTGGCGCCACTCAGAAAAGCCTTCAGCTGGTCCGGACCGGACGCCGCGGCTGGACAGGCGAGCAACATCGCCGCGCAAATCGGTCCCGCGAACCGCCATCCGGCGATCATGCGCTCTCGCCTTTGCCCGCCGGGACCAGGACGTCGCGATTGCCGTTGGTCTGCATTGCAGACACCAGCCCCGCCCGCTCCATCTGCTCGATCAGGCGCGCCGCCCGATTGTAGCCAATGCGCAGATGGCGCTGCACCAGCGAGATCGACGGCCGGCGCGTCTTCAGCACGACGGCAACCGCCTGGTCGTACATCGGGTCCGCTTCGGCATCGCCCGCGTCGATCATCACGCCTTCGTCGCCGTTGCCGCTGGCGCCCGAATCGAGAATGCCGTCCAGATATTGCGGCCCGCCCTGCGCCTTCAGATGCTCGACGACGCGGTGCACCTCGGTGTCGGCGACGAACGCACCGTGCACACGCTGCGGGTGCCCGGTTCCCGGTGGCAGATAAAGCATGTCGCCCTGTCCCAGCAAAGTCTCCGCGCCCATCTGATCGAGGATCGTGCGCGAATCGACCTTACTCGCCACCTGGAACGCGATGCGCGACGGAATATTGGCCTTGATCAGGCCGGTGATCACGTCGACCGACGGGCGCTGTGTCGCAAGGATCAGATGAATGCCGGCGGCGCGCGCTTTTTGCGCGATGCGCGCGATCAGCTCTTCGATCTTCTTGCCGGTGACCATCATCAGGTCGGCCAGCTCGTCGATGACGACGACGATCAGCGGCATTTCCTCGATCGGCTCCGGGCTCTCGGGCGTCAGCGTGAACGGATTGGTCAATGGCTCGCCGGCCTTTTTTGCCTCGACCACGCGGGCGTTGTAGCCGGAGAGATTGCGCACGCCCAAGGTCGACATCAGCCGGTAGCGGCGCTCCATCTCGCCGACGCACCAGTGCAACGCATTGGCGGCCAGCTTCATGTCGGTAACAACCGGCGCAAGCAGATGCGGAATCCCTTCGTAAACCGAAAGCTCCAGCATCTTCGGATCGATCAGAATCAACCGGACCTGCCGCGGCTCGGCCTTGTAGAGCAGCGACAGAATCATCGCGTTGACGGCCACCGACTTGCCCGATCCGGTCGTGCCGGCGACCAGCAGGTGCGGCATGCGCGCCAGGTCGACGATGACCGGCTTGCCCGCGATATCCTTGCCCAAGGCGAGCGACAGCGGGCTCGCCGTATCGTTGTAGGTCGTCGACGACAAGAGCTCGACGAGGCGCACGATCTGCCGCTTGGCGTTCGGCAGCTCGAGCCCCATGAACGATTTGCCCGGAATGGTCTCGACCACACGTATGCTCACCACCGACAGCGCCCGCGCCAGATCCTTCATCAGGTTGACGATTTGTGCGCCCTTGACGCCGATCGCGGGCTCGATTTCGAACCTCGTGATAACCGGTCCGGGGTACGCCGCGAGAACCTTGACCGACACGCCGAAGTCGGCCAGCTTGCGCTCGATCAGTCGCGAGGTGAATTCCAGCGTCTCCGGGCTGATCTGCTCCTGCGCCGATGGCGCGTCCTCGAGCAGCGCCAGCGGCGGCAGCGGCGAGTCGGGCATGTCCTGAAACAGCGGCTTCTGCTTTTCCTTGACCACCCGTTCCGATTTCGGCACGTCGACCATCGCCGGCACGACGACGACCGGTTCGCGATCCTCGATGCTTTCGCGCGCCGCCTCGACGAACTGCTCGCGTTCCTCCAGCGCCACGGCACCGATTTCACGATCGCGGCGCGCATCGCGCCGATGCCGCAGCGACGCGATCGAGCGCTCGATGCCGGCGCCGACCCGCTCCATCAGGCGCAGCCACGACATGCCGGTGAACAACGACCAGCCGATGGCAAAGAGTGCGATCAGCAGCAGCGTGCCGCCGTTGAATCCGAGCGCGCGCGAAAAGCCCGACCCGATCATCTCGCCGAGCGCGCCGCCCGGCGCATGCGGCAACAAGGCGGGGAGGCGATACAGACGCAGTGCCTCGAGCGCGCAACTCGAGAGCAGGACCAGGGCGAATCCAGGCACGGCGAGCCACGGATGATGCCGGTCGGCAGCATCGATCGAGCGCGTCAGATGCCGATAGCCGGTTACGACCAGCACGATGCCGGCGAACACCCACCACCAGGCGGAGATGCCGAACAGATACAGCAGCAAATCGGCAAGCCACGCGCCGACCGCTCCGCCCTTGTTGTGAACGGCCCCACCAGTGCCCGAGAATGACCAGCCCGGATCGGTGCGCTGATAGGTCGCGAGAATCAGCGCAAGGTAGGCGAATATGGCGACTACCAGTAGCCACCACGACTCGCGCACCAGTGCCGCGAGCCGCGGCGACAGCGTCGGTTCTGGCGCCGCGACAGTCCGACGTTGCCTTTGTATTTTTTGCTTGAAAATCATAGATTTGTGGTGCGCAATTAGCGCAGCACATTATACATCGTTCGGCGTCGCGGAAGGGCCGGCTTGCGCCTCAGGGAGCCACCCCAACATCGGTTAGAATCGGGCGGAACATTTCGTACCCGAATAAACAGCGAATCGACCGCATCATGTCCGCCAAGCACCATCGCCTGTTGATTCTCGGCTCCGGCCCGGCCGGTTTCACCGCGGCAGTATACGCCGCACGCGCCAACCTGAAACCGGTTCTGATCACCGGATTGGCGCAAGGCGGGCAGCTGATGACCACGACCGATGTCGACAACTGGCCGGCCGATGCCGACGGCGTGCAAGGCCCCGAGCTGATGGCGCGCTTTCAGAAGCATGCCGAACGCTTCGACACCGAGATCATCTTCGACCACATTCATACCGCGGCGTTGCGCGAGCGTCCGCTGCGCCTGGTCGGCGACATTGGCGAATACACCTGCGACGCGCTGATCATCGCGACCGGGGCATCGGCGCGCTATCTCGGGCTGCCTTCCGAGCAGGCCTTCATGGGCAAAGGCGTTTCCGCCTGCGCGACCTGCGACGGCTTTTTCTACAAGGGACAGGACGTCATCGTCGTCGGCGGCGGAAACACCGCGGTCGAAGAAGCGCTGTATCTGTCGAACATCGCGCGCCAGGTCAGCCTGGTCCACCGCCGCAACAAGTTCCGCGCCGAGGCGATTCTGGTCGACAAGCTGATGGCCAAGACGGCACATGGGGGAAACGTGCGCGTGCTCTGGGACCACACGCTGGACGAAGTCACCGGCGACAAATCCGGCGTCACCGGCGTGCGTCTGAAGCATGTCGGAACCGGCGCAGCCCGCGAGCTCCAAGCGCAGGGCGTTTTCATCGCCATCGGACACACGCCGAACACGCAGCTCTTCGAGGGACAGCTGGCGATGGTCGAGGGCTACATCACCGTCAAAGGCGGCAGCTCCGGCAATGCAACGGAGACGAGCATCCCCGGCGTGTTTGCCGCCGGCGACGTAGCTGATCACGTCTACCGCCAGGCCGTGACCAGCGCCGGCACCGGATGCATGGCGGCGCTGGACGCCGAAGCATTTCTCGATAATCCGCTGCCGGTGCAACAGGCCGCCGCGCTGTCGGTCGAATAGCGCCGGCGCTTGTGCAGTGGGCCGGCCCGTGGCGGCGCCCTGTCCTAGTTCTGCCGTGTGCTCGCCGCGACTGCAACGAGGACAATCGCGATGGCCAAGCTGTCGGATCTGAAGACCTTGCTGCATAGCGCCGGCAGCAAGCCGGCGGCGCGCGCTGCGGCGAGCTCCGGCAAGCGCGCCGGCGCCCGCACCGCGCAGACCGATCCCGACATCGACTTGCGCCAAGCATTCGCCGACGTCGCTCCGCTGCCGTCTCGCAATCGGGCGCGCATCGACAAGGCGCGTCCCGCGCCGACGCCGGCCAAGCGGCTGGCCGACGAAGCCGACGCGCTTGCCGCGAGCAAATTCGGCACCGAGCCATCGCCGTCCTCGTGGGAGATCGGACAGGAACAGGAAGCACAGCAGACGTTTCTGCGCCCGGGCCTAGGCCCCGACGTGCTCGTCCGCTTGCGGCGTGGCCATTGGTCAGTGCAGGGTGAGCTCGATCTGCACCGTCTCACCAGCGACGAGGCGCACGACGCGCTCGCCGATTTCCTGTTCGATGCACGTGGTCGCGGCTTGCGATGCGTGCGCGTGATTCACGGCAAGGGTCTGTCGTCACCGAATCGGGAGCCGGTGCTCAAGAGCAAGGTGCGACGCTGGCTTTCGCATTGGGATGAAGTACTCGCCTATTGCGAAGCGCCGCGCCACGGCGGCGGCGGGGGCGCCGTGGTCGTCCTGCTCAAGGCTCCTCCAGCCTGAGCAACGCCGCGGCTCAGCGCTCAGGCGAGCCGGCGATGCGCCAGAGCCGGCAGGTCGCGCCGGACCTGCGCGATTCGCGCACCGTCGATCTCTCCGACGATGACGCCTTCGCCGTTCGCCAATTCGGCCACGACGGTGCCCCACGGATCGATCAGTACGCTGTGGCCATATGTGCGCCGGCCGTTGGCGTGCGTGCCGCCCTGCGCGGCAGCGAGCACATAGCACTGGTTTTCAATGGCGCGCGCCTTGAGCAGCACGTGCCAGTGCGCGGCGCCGGTCACCGCGGTGAACGCCGAGGGCACGACGATCAGCGTTACGTCGCGGTAGCTACGATAAAGCTCGGGAAAGCGCAGGTCGTAGCAGACCGACAGGCCGACGCGGCCGACTGGCGAGTCGAAGGTGACGCCGGCGCTTCCGGGTTCGATCGTTTTCGACTCGTCGTAGCGCTCGTCGCCCTGGCTGAATGCGAACAGATGAATCTTGTCGTAGCGGGCAACCCGCTGGCCGTGCGGATCGAATACCAGCGAAGCGCTGCGCACCCGCGCCGGGTCGGCCGTGGCGATCGGGACGGTGCCGCCGATCAGCCACAGGCGCTGCTCGCGCGCGACGCGAGACAGAAAGTCCTGTTGCCGACCGTGGCCGTCGGCCTCGCGCGCGTCGACCTTGTCGGTGGCGCGGTCGCCGAAGATGCCGAAGTATTCGGGCAGCACGACCAGCGCGGCGCCCTGCTCTCGTGCCGCGACGATCAACGGCTCGACCGCGGTCAGATTCGCATCGACGTCGCTTCCGGAGACCGTTTGCACCGCGGCCACGCGGATGCTGTCGACCCCGCTGGCGGCGCTCATTGCGGCGTGGTATCCGGCTTGCTTGCCGAGGCTGCCGCCGGCGCGGGGAATCGGCCCTCGCGCTCGACCACCGGGTCCGACCAGCTGCCGGTCACCGCGTAGCCGAACGAAAACATCTGCTCGATCGGATCCTGCATCGCCTTTTGCGCGAGCAGCGAACCCGCATACACGGCGGCGCCGATGACCGGATTGGCCAGCAGCAGCGCAGCGGCGCCGACCGACACGCCTGCCGACAAGGTCGGCTGCACGCGCACCGACAGATTCTGCGTCTCGCGTGCGATGTCTGCCTCGCCCTGGATCGCAACGCGCGCCGAGGGTCCGACGATCTTCAGATTGTCGCTTTTCATCACACCGTTCTGGATGCGCACGTCGCCGGTGATCTCGTCGAAGAAAAAACCCTCGGAGAATAGGTCCTGGAAATCGAACGTGAGCCGCCGCTTCAGCGACTGCAGCGAAAGAACGCCCAGCAGCTTGCCGAGGCCGGGATCGAGCTTGGTGAACTGGCCGCGTCCGGTTTCGAGGCGAAGCTTGCCGTTGAGCGTCGGATAGTCGAAGTCTTGCGGCCCGCCTTTCCATGAAACCTGGCCGCGGATCCTCGTCGCGGCATCGCGGACCGCATCCGGCAGCGCGTAGCGGGCCAGGTATTTGCCGGCATCGTGCACGTCGAGATCGGCGTCCAGCGTGGTCTGCTCGTTGCCACCGCCGCCGCGCCACCAGCCGTTGGCATCCAGCCGTCCATCCTCGTTGATCAGGCGCAGGCTGTCGATCCGCCAGTCGGCCCCGCGGGGCTGCGCATTCAACTCGAGCCGTCCCAGATCACGCTCCTTCAGGCGCAACGTCTCGGCCGTCAGGTCGATCTCCGGCCAGCTGTTCACTTCCGACGGCGACGTCGCCGTCGGCGCCGCATGCGACGCCGCCGCTGTCGGCGGCGTCAGCCGTTGCAGGCGCGCGACAATGCGGCCATTCGGATGCGCCGGCGCCGCGGGCTCCCAGCGCGCCATGCCTTCGAGCTCGCGCCCGCGCAGATCGAGTTGCCAGTTGTTGCCGCTGCGACTCGCGCCGACGCGCAATTCGTTGAGCCGGCGGCCGAACACGTCGAGCGCGCCGGCGCTGACTTCGAGACCCGACAGCGGCAACGGGCCGGTGTCGACGCTGGCGTCCACCTGCTCGCGCAGCGCGAGCCAGCCATCGAGATCGAGTTGATCGACGTCGCCGCGGATCCACAGACCGCGACGATCTGGCGCGCCGGCGGCCTTGCCTAGCGCAAGCAAGGCGCGCTCGGCGACTGGACCGGAAGCGGACAGACGCCGCTGCACGGTCAGCCGGCCCAGCCGGCCATAGGTGAGCTGCAGCAGATCGGTGTTGGCTTCGGTTTGCCGACGCTCGATGCGAAGCGGCAGCGCCTCGCTCGGCGGCTTCGCCGCTGGAACCGGCAAATCGACCGCGACGCCTTTCAGCGTGGTGTCGAGCGTCCAGTTCGCTCGGTCCGGCGCGACATTGAGCGCAAGCTGCCAGTCGGTCGTGCCCGTAAGACGCGCAGCCAGAACCTGCTGCGGATATTGGGCGCGCAGCAAGCCGACGTCGGCGCTCCCTTGCGCGTCGACACGCATGCCGCCGACCGCACCCGATACCGTCAGCCGTGCCGGACCGCCGAGGATCTCGGCGGTGAGCCCTGTGCTGTGGATCTCCCGACGCGTAAACGCGAGCTTGCCGTTGAGCTGGTTGAGCGCGGGAATCCCGCCGCCGAACTTGAGCCGATTTCCGGAAAAAGTGAATTCGCCGGCGATCTGGTCGCCGTCGTGGTTGCCGATCGGCAGTTCCAGCTTCAGAGCGAGCTTGCCGTCGCCGCTCGCTTCGGCGCCGCGGGTCGTATGATCGAGCCACTCGTCGACCGGGCTTTCGGCAATGAAGCGCAGGAAATCCGCGGCCGGCCCAACCGCCTCGCCCTCGATACGCAACGCCGGATGAACGATGCGCATATCGGGAATCTCGACCTTGATCCGGCCGATTGCCGCATTGAAAGCGCGGGCGTCGCGGCCTTCGACGCTGATGCGTGCTCCATCGACCTTGACCTCGCCGTCGAGGCCGGTCAGCCGCGGCCAATGCGTCGCGTAGTCGAGAGTCACTCCCTGTGCCTTGGCGGTCAGCGTGAACTGGCCCTTTTTGCCGTCGGCGAATGGAAAATCCGCGAGATTCCCGGAGACTTTGAGGCGCGCGTCGCTCGAGCCGCCGGCAAGCAGGCTGGTTCGCATCCATTCACGCACGCCGGCACCGGCAGCGAGAGGCACGTAGCGATGCAGCTGCGTCGCATCGAGGCGCGAAAATTGCGCAGTTCCGTCGACCACGCCCGGCCCCTCGGCGAGCGTTCGGTATTCGCCGCTGACCACTCCCGCGGCATCCGCGTTGGCCATTGACAGTTTCTCGACCTCGACGGCATAGCCTTCGGCCGATTTACGCCATCGCAGTTGTCCTTTTGCGGTATCGAGCACCAGTGTCTGCGCGAACAGATGCGGCCAATGCACGGCGAGCGCGCGGCTATCGAGCTTGATCGCTCCGTCGTGGTCGGTTGCGGCGATGCTGCCGGAGAGACCGGTAACGCCGGACGCCGTACGTTCTTGCGCGAACCCCAGGCCGGCGAAGTTGGCTGATGCATCGAATCCGCTGGGCGCCACGATGTCTCCGCTCCAATGCAGCGCGACCGCATCGAGCGTTCCGCGCGGCGCAAAGCGCGCGAGATCTTCCCGCCATCGCGTCGGCAGCGGCAAATAGGGGCCGAGCTGCCGCAACGAAGCAAGCTCGATTCGGCTCAACGAGGCAGTACCGTCGATCGGTCGGCCAGCATCGTAAAGCATCGTCAGCTGGAAATCGGTCGGGTCGAAACGCGTTTCCCCCGGCGCAGCGAAGGCGAGCTGGCGTGCGTAGACTTCGCGGCGCGAAGGATCGTCGTGCCAGCCGACGCGGCCTTCGAGCCGGGCCAGCGAAAGCTGTGGCAAATCGCTGGCAAGCTTGCCCTCGACGCCACTCAGGATTGCGTCCGCGACGAGGTCGCGCGGCTCGCCGGCCACGATCTCCAGCCACATTCGAACGGCGCCCTTGCCATCGGTGATCGGAAGGCCCGGAGGCAGCCACTCGCGCCAGGCACCGACATCGACATAGTCGAGTCGCGCGTAGAAGCGCCCGGACGCGCCCCGCCAATCGGCCAGCGAGCCGCTGGTGAAATCGCCGCGCACGTCGAGCGGTGCCGCGAGGCTCCCGGGCGGCGCACCGGTCAATCCGAAGCGATGACGGCCTGCGCGGTTTTCCAGCCGCAGAACGACGTGTTCGAGTGTCAGTTGCGGGGCGCCCCGCAGCTCGTCTCGCCAGGCGATGAACGCGTCGCGGATGACGATGCGCGGCTGGCGCAGGACCCATTCGACAATGCCCTGCTCGCCGGTCTTTTCGTTAAGATCAAGCGTCATCCCCGCGACGTGCAGCATGCCGGCAGTGTCGCGGCGAATGATCAGGCGCGGCTCGTCGATCGACAGCTGCTTCAGGCGCAACTGGAAAAACAGCAGCGAATCCCAGGCGACGGTCAGCCGCATGTCAGGCAAGGTCACGCTCGCGACTGTGGCACCCGGCTCCGTGATGCGCAGATTGCCGATGTCGAGCCGCGGGTTCCAGCCGTCCCACCCGGTGGCCACCGACCCGATCTCCACCGGCTGGCCGATTTGCGCGGCGAGCAGGTGCGCCACTGCGTCACGGTTGTTTTCGATGCGTGGAAAAATGACGAAACGCACCGCAAGCAGTATCAGGCAGACCGCGACGATGACGGTCAAAATGATCGTACGTGCCGCGCACAGCGTCTTGCGAAACGAATCAGTGAGGGCGGGGGAAAAACTCGGAGATGCGCGCGCGAAGGGCATAATAGGTCGTTCTGGCGCGATTTTAATACGGAAAGGGGCGGCCGCCGCGTTGAATTCCAGGATGGACCTCGCTGGAGCGTACGAGTTCAGCCGCTATGCGCAGCGCCTTCGCGTCGCTGATCCTGGCCTGTGCGCCTCCGTCGAGGCGATGCTCGACCAGCCGTTCCAATGGTCCGAGGGCGAATTCGACGGGCTCGTCCGTGGATCCGATCCCGCGCCCCTGGCTGTTGCCCTGCGCCGGCTGCGCCAGCGCGTGTACCTGCACGTGCTGCTGCGCGACCTCACCGGACGCGCCGATCTGAACGAAGTCTGCGCGACGATGACGCGTCTGGCCGAGAAAGCGATCGCCACCGCTGTCGACGCGCACTCGAACTGGCTTGCAGCGATCCACGGCGAACCGCTCGGGGCGGACAGCGCCGCGCCCGAGCAGCTGATCGTCGTCGCGATGGGCAAGCTCGGCGGCGGCGAGCTCAATGTCTCATCCGACGTCGATCTCGTTTTCGTCTATCCGGAGGATGGCGACACGCGCGGTCCGAAGGTTCTGGCGAACCAGGATTTCTTCGATCGCCTGGGGCGCCGCGTTGTCGCCACTTTGGCCGAACCCTCTCCGGCGGGCTATGTATTTCGCACCGACGTCCGATTGCGTCCGTACGGGGATTCGGGTCCGCTGGCCTCTTCGTTCGCCGCGCTCGAGCAGTACCTGATCGCCCAGGGCCGCACCTGGGAGCGCTACGCGTGGCTCAAGGCGCGCGCATTGACCGGCACGCGCGCCGGCGAGCTCGAGCAGCTGGTCGCCCCTTTCGTTTACCGAAAATATCTGGACTACGATGCGTATGAAGGCTTGCGCGACGTGCATCGCCAGATTCGTGAACAGGGCCGGCGTCGCGACCATGTGGACAACGTCAAGCTCGGGCCCGGCGGCATTCGAGAAATCGAATTTATCGTCCAGGCGCTGCAGCTGGTGCGCGGTGGGCGCGAGCCGGCGCTACGTCTTCGTGGCACGTTGCCGGCGCTCGCCGCGATGCGTGTCCGTGGCCTGCTGCCGGCCGCGGCGGCGACCGAGCTTTTCGACGCCTATGTGTTCCTGCGCATGGTCGAGCACCGCCTTCAGTACCGCGACGATGCGCAAACGCACGACTTGCCGCACGACGATGCCGATCGCGCGGCGCTGGCCGAGGCGATGGCGTGCTCAGATGCCGCCGCGTTCGATCGGCTGCTCGATCGGCACCGCAATAACGTCGACCGCCACTTCGACGCACTTTTTTCCGCCGCCAACGGGGGCGCCGAGCGCGATCCGCTCGCTGTCGTCTGGATAGCTCCGGCACCCGAGGAGGCTCATCTGGCCGCACTGGCCGCCGCAGGGTTCGGCGATCCACGCGCGTTGATCGTCGAGCTCGCGCGCGTGCGGCAAAGTCCGCGCTATCTGCAATTGCCGACGGCTTCGCGCTCGCGCTTCGATGCCCTGGTGCCGCAGTTGCTGCGTGCGGCGGCGGCGACCTCGGCACCACAGACGGTGTTCGAGCGTTTGCTTGCACTGCTGGAGACGATCAGCAGGCGCAGCGCTTATCTCGCCTTGCTGGTCGAACATCCGCCGGTTCTGCCGCGCCTCGCGCAGCTGATGGGTGCGAGCTCGTGGGCCGCAGCTTACCTGATGCAGCACCCTATGCTGCTGGACGAACTTCTGGACAGCCGTGCGCTCCTGACCGAGCCGGATTGGAATGCGTGGCGCAAGGAGCTCGCTGCGCAGCTTGCCGCGCACCCGGATGATGCGGAGCGGCAGATGGATGCACTGCGGCACTTTCAGCAGGCGCAGGTGTTTCGTCTGCTTGCGCAGGACCTGGCGGGCCTCCTTTCGGTCGAGCGGCTTGCCGACCATCTGTCGATGCTTGCCGACATCGTTCTGGCTGCCGCGCTGGACCATTGCTGGACCCAGATGCAAGGCCCTGACGCGACGCCACCGCGATTCGCGATCATCGGCTACGGCAAACTCGGCGGAAAGGAGCTCGGCTACGCGTCCGACCTCGACCTCGTGTTCCTGTACGACGACCCGGCCGAGGCCGCGCCGCAGGCCTACGCGCGTCTTGCGCACCGCCTCACGACCTGGCTGACCAGCACGACCGCGGCAGGGAGACTGTACGACACCGATCTGCGGCTTCGTCCCGACGGCGCGAGCGGCCTGCCGGTGTCGAGTCTGGCCGCGTTTCGCAACTATCAGCGCAATACAGCGTGGACCTGGGAGCACCAGGCGCTGACCCGCGCCCGCTACGTCGCCGGTGACGCGCGGATCGGCGCGGCGTTCGAGGACGAACGAGAAGCCGTTCTGCGTCTGCCGCGCGATCCGGCCAAGCTCATCGCCGACATCGTCGCGATGCGCGACAGAATGCAGGCAGCGCATCCGAATCGAACCGCGCTCTTCGACCTCAAGCACGATCCCGGCGGCATGGTCGACGTGGAATTCGCCGTGCAGTTCCTGGTCCTTGCGCACAGCCACGCGCATCCGGAAATGACGCGCAATGCGGGCAACATAGCGCTGCTCGCGCTTGCCGCCGGTCTCGGGTTGCTGCCTTCGGACCTCGCCTCCGCCGTCGCCGACGCCTATCGCGAATATCGGCGGCTACAGCACCAGGTCCGCCTTCAGGGCGCCCCCGAAGCGCGCGTCGATGCGCTTCCGCAGGCAGCCCGTCGCGAAACCGTCGCGATACTTTGGAAACAAATCTTCGGTGCGCCTCGGTCGGAAAACGCCCACGAAATCGGCTAAAATGTTGGTTTTGCCAAGCGCGGAGCTGCAGGATGTCGATGTCGGATCGTGACGGGTTTATCTGGTACGACGGCAAGCTGGTGCCGTGGCGCGACGCCACGACGCACGTCCTCACGCACTCGCTGCACTACGGTCTTGCCGTGTTCGAGGGGGTGCGCGCGTACAAGACGGTCGACGGGCCGGCGATCTTCAGGCTGGCGGAGCACACCGACCGTCTGTTCAACTCGGCCCGCATTTATCTGATGCAGCTTCCGTATGCCAAGGACGTGCTTATGGCGGCACAGCGCGAAGTCGTGCGCGCCAACAAGCTCGAGTCCTGCTACCTGAGGCCGATCGCGTTCTACGGCTCGGAAAAGATGGGCGTGTCGCCGAAGGGAGCCAAGGTCCATGTCGCCATCGCCGGATGGCCATGGGGCGCCTACCTCGGCCCTGAAGCGCTGGACAAGGGGATACGCGTCAAGACGTCGTCGTTCGCGCGGCATCACATCAACGTGACGATGGCGCGGGCCAAGTTCGCCGGCACCTACGCCAATTCGATTCTGGCCAACCAGGAAGCGACGATGGATGGCTACGACGAGGCCTTGCTGCTCGATGTCGACGGTTTCGTCGCCGAAGGCTCGGGTGAGAACCTGTTCATTGTCAAGAACGGACGGCTCTACGAGCCGGAGCTGACCTCGGCGCTGGTCGGCATTACCCGCGATTCGGTGATCACGCTGGCGCGCGACATGGGGCTCGAGGTGAGCGCCAAGCGCCTGACGCGCGACGACGTATACATCGCCGATGAGGCATTCTTCACCGGCACCGCCGCCGAGGTGACGCCGATCCGTGAGCTCGACAATCGCACGATCGGTTCCGGCGAGTGCGGACCGATCACCAGGAAGTTGCAGACTCTGTTTTTCGATGCCGTGCACGGCAAGAACGCCAAGTATCGATCCTGGCTCACCGCCATCTGACCAGAGCCGATGAGCGCGATAAGCCCAATGCAAAGTGCTGTCGAAGTCACGGCAGCAGACCTGCCGCTGTATTGTCCGAACCCCGCGATGCCGTTGTGGTCGAGCCATCCCCGTGTCTTTCTCGACGTGGCCGCCACCGGCGAGGCGATGTGTCCGTATTGCGGCACGCGGTACCACATGAAGGGTCCGCCGCCACGCGGACATTGAGAGAGTTCACCGTCGCGATCGTGTGCCGGCGGCGCGAACGATCGCGCCGGGACCGACACCATGGCTGATCCCATCCTGCTCGTCGCACCTTCGTGGATCGGCGATGCCATTTTGTCCGAGCCCCTGCTCGCCATCCTGCGCGAGCCGCTGCAGGAGCCGATCGTCGACGTTCTCGCGCCGCGGTGGTGCGCGCCGGTCTACGCGCGCATGCGCGGCGTGCGCAATATCATTGAAAATCCGATCGGCCACGGCGAATTGCGACTGGGCGAGCGTCGCGCGCTTGCGCGCACCCTTCGCGCCGCCGGCTACACGCGGGCATTGGTGTTGCCGAATTCGTTCAAGTCAGCGTTGATCCCGTGGATGGCGCGGATTCCGCGACGCATCGGTTACGCCAGGGAAGCGCGCGGGATGCTGCTCACCGATGCCCGACGGCTCGATACCAAAGCGCTGCCGCGCCTGGTCGACCAGTTCGTGGCCCTCGCGGCGCAACCGGGCGAGCTGGTGCCGATCTCGGCAGCTCCGGTCCTCGTGCCCGATGCGGGAAATGCAGCCGAAGCGATCCGAGCGCTCGGCCTGAGCACGCATCGCCCGGTCGCGATCCTCTGTCCCGGGGCCGAGTTCGGCCCGGCCAAGCGCTGGCCCGCCGAGCATTTCATCACGCTGGCGCAGCGCTTCATCGATTCGGGATACGTCGTTTGGCTGGTCGGATCGCCCAATGACCGCGTCGCCGCGGACCCGATCGCCGCCGCGATTCCCGAAGTGCGCGACGTATGCGGCAGAACCGATCTGGGAACCGCGATCGATCTGCTGGCAACCGCCAGCGTCGTGGTCAGCAACGATTCCGGACTGATGCACGCTGCCGCGGCAGTGGGGCGGCCGCTGGTCGCGCTGTTCGGCTCATCGAGTCCCGCCTACACGCCGCCGCTGTCGCCGCTCGCGCGTGTCGCAAAAATCCAAATCGTCTGCAGCCCATGCTTCCAGCGGGAGTGCCCGCTCGGGCACTTCAAGTGCATGCGCGAATTGTCGCCGAATGTTGTGTATGATTTGGCGCGCACGCAGCATTGATGATGGCCAAGCCCCGCACTCCGACGATCTTCACCTCGCCCCAGGATGCGGCGATGGCGTTCTATCAGGCGTTCGAAGCGAAGGACGTCGACGCAATGATGGCGACCTGGGCCGAGGACGAGGAGCTCGTCTGCATTCACCCCGGCGGACCGCGCCTCGTCGGCTACGAGGCGGTGCGCGCCGGCTGGGAGCAATTGTTCGCCAGCGACACCAAGCTGTCTTTTCGCCTCGAAGACGTCACGACGGTCGAGACGGTCGGGTTGGCGATGCAAAGCGCGATCGAACAGGTCACCGTCGGCAGCGACACCAAGCCCCGGGGCGCGGCGATCGTCACCAATGTCTTTTTGCGCACGCCTTCCGGTTGGCGGATGGTCATGCACCATTCGTCGCCGGCGCCGGCGATCGCCGCCATTCAGCCCGCCGGGCCCTTGCACTGACCGAGGCGAGCGAGCGCGGCGCAGGGATCAGGCTGTGCCGCCGACGGTCAAGCCGTCGATACGCAGTGTCGGCTGCCCGACACCCACCGGCACGCTCTGCCCTTCCTTGCCGCAAGTGCCGATGCCGGAGTCCATCGCCATGTCGTTGCCGATCATCGACACGCGAGTCAATGCGTCGGGCCCGTTGCCGATCAGGGTTGCACCCTTGACCGGATAGGCGAGCTTCCCGTTTTCGATCTTCCAGGCCTCGGCAGCCGAAAATACGAACTTCCCGTTGGTGATGTCGACCTGCCCGCCCCCGAAGTTGATCGCATACAGTCCGTTCTGCACCGAGGCGATGATCTCCGCCGGGTCCTTGTCGCCGTTCAGCATGATCGTGTTGGTCATTCGCGGCATCGGCATGTGCGCGAAGGACTCCCGGCGGCCATTGCCAGTGGGCGCGACGCCCATCAGCCGCGCATTCAGCGAATCCTGCATGTAGCCTTTGAGGATGCCATCCTCGATCAGCACCGTACGCTGCGTCGGATTGCCTTCGTCATCGATGTTGAGCGAGCCGCGGCGATCGGGGATCGTTCCATCGTCGACGACGGTCACGCCGCGCGCCCCGACGCGCTGGCCGACCCGGCCGGAAAACGCCGACGTACCCTTGCGGTTGAAATCGCCCTCGAGTCCGTGGCCGATCGCCTCGTGCAGCAGGATGCCGGGCCAGCCATGGCCCAGCACGACGCTCATCGTGCCGGCGGGAGCATCGCGTGCGTCGAGATTCATCAGCGCCTGATCGACGGCTTGCGCCGCGTAGGATTCGAGCAGCGCGTCGGTGAAGAACCCGTAGTCGACGCGCCCGCCTCCCCCGGCCATTCCCTGCTCGCGGCGACCGTTGTGCTCGGCGATCACATTGAGCGAGATCCGGACCAGAGGCCGCACGTCGGCGGCGATCGACCCGTCGCTGCGCGCCACCAGGATCGCCTCGTATTCACCGGCGAGCGATGCCATCACCTGCGTAATCCTCGGGTCGCGGGCTCGCGCCAGCCGTTCCAGGCGCTCGAGCAGCGCGACCTTGGCCTCGTCGGTCAACGCGGTGACCGGGTCGTTGGCTGAATAGAGGGTTCTCGCCCCGCCGATCCGGTCGAGCGCCGCGACGGCGGATTGCCCCTGCCGCCCGATTGCGCGCGTGGCCGTCGCGGCCTGCGTCAATGCATCGAGGCTGATATCGTCAGAATAGGCGAATGCGGTCTTTTCTCCCGAGATCGCGCGAACGCCCACTCCGCGATCGATCGAGAACGAACCCGACTTGACGATCCCCTCCTCGAGACTCCAGCTTTCGACGCGCGAATATTGAAAATACAGGTCGGCATGATCGATGCGGTGACCATGGATGCCGGCGAGCACGTCGGACAACTGGCGAAGCTCAAGGGCTGCGGGAGCAAGCAACAACCGAGTCGCCTGCTCGAGCAGCGCGGACTTGACGGGAGGAACGACGAGATCGGTCACGGGGGATTCACTCGAAAAACGACGGATACCTGCATTGTCGGGGCGCACGCCTGCCGGCACAAGGGCCATCGCACCCGTTACGACGCACTATTGCTTTCCGGCGCGCGTCCGAGATAGGTCGCGGCGACGCGTGCATCGCGCGCTATTGCCTCGCTGGACCCGGCGATCGCGACCGTTCCCGTTTCGAGAACATAGCCGTGGCTGGCAATCTGCAGCGCGGCGCGCGCGTTCTGTTCGACCAGAAGAATGGACACACCACTGGCCTTGAGTGCGGCAATGACGCTGAAGATCTCCTTGACGATCAGCGGCGCCAGGCCGAGGCTGGGTTCGTCGAGCAACAGCAATCGCGGCCCGGCCATCAGCGCGCGGCCGAGTGCCAGCATCTGGCGCTCGCCGCCCGACAGCGTGCCCGCAAGCTGGGCGCGGCGCTCGGCGAGCCGCGGGAACCGCTGGTACACTTCGTCACGCGTTTTGCCGAGCGTACGATCTCGCGCCCGGTGGCGCTGAAAGGCGCCGAGCTCGAGGTTGTCCGCCACCGTCATCGCGGCGAACAATTCGCGGCGTTCCGGGACCAGGCAAAGTCGCTGCGCCACACGTTCTTCGACGCTGGTCCGGCTCACCCGCGCGCCGGCGTACACGATGTCGCCGCGCGAAGGCAGCAATCCCATGATCGCAGCGAGTAGCGTGGTCTTGCCGGCGCCGTTGGGGCCGATCACCGTGACTATGCTGCCTTCGGCGACCGTCAGCGAAACGCCGTGGACCGCCTCGACTTTTCCGTAGGCGACGTGCAAGTCGACAATCTCGAGCAATGCGCTCATGGCCGTCGCGCAGTCAAACGGCCCCCAGATACGCCTCGAGCACCGCGGGATTGCGCTGGATATCGGCCGGCAATCCTTCGGCGAGCTTTTCGCCGAAATCCATCACGACGAGGCGATCGGTCAGCCCCATGACGAAATCCATATCGTGCTCGACCAGCAGGATGGTCATGCCCTCCTCGCGCAGACTGCGCAGCAAGCTCGCAAGCTGCTGCTTTTCAAGGAAACGAAGGCCCGCCGCGGGCTCGTCAAGCAAAAGCAGCAGCGGGTCGGCGGCGAGCGCGCGGGCGATCTCGACAATCCGCTGCCGCCCCAACGGCAGCGCGCCGGCCGGCGCATGCAGCGAATCGGTCAGTCCCACTCGCGCGACCTGCGCCGCCGCTTCGGCACGCACGCGCGTTTCCTCGCGCCGGTCCAGGCGCAGCGCGGCGCGAGCCACCCCGGCCCTGCCGCGCAGGTAGGCGCCGAGCGCAACGTTGTCGAGCACCGACATACCCGCGATCAGCCTGACATGCTGGAAAGTGCGTCCGATACCCAGTTGTGCGATCTGGAAAGGCTGCCGGCCGCCGATCTGCTGGTCATTGAACGTGATCGTCCCGCGGCTTGGCGACAGCGCGCCACTGATCAGGTTGAACATCGTGCTCTTGCCTGCGCCGTTCGGCCCGATCAGGCCAAGAATCTCGCCGGGCCGGATCTCGAACGAAAGATCGTCTACCGCGATCAGGCCGCCAAATTCCTTGCGCGCACGCTCGACGGTCAACAGCGGCGCCGTGCCGCGCGGGCGGGCGCGTCGCGGCAACGCCGCCGCCGCGACAACGGCACGGACAGTTTCGCCAGGCAGCAATCGCGCCAGCCATGGCCAGACGCCATCGCGCGTGCGCTGCAGCAGCAGGATCATCAGTATGCCAAAGACGACCACCTCGAAATTGCCTTCGCGCCCGAGCAA
>Ga0207686_10000475_pt1 | contig 26542 bp, 21 predicted proteins | sample KBSM24metaG_FD_184396 | JGI IMG/M metagenome (GOLD analysis project Ga0207686, IMG submission 184396) | Miscanthus rhizosphere microbial communities from Kellogg Biological Station, Michigan, USA - KBS M2-4 metaG (SPAdes) (version 2) | ecosystem: Host-associated > Plants > Roots > Rhizosphere >...
GCGGTCGTCTCGTCGTAAGTGCTGACCATTTGAATCGGCTTTCCGGTCTTTAAATCATAAAGCGTCAGGTCAACGGCGCAACCGCGATTATGGCGTGACCCTTTCGCTGGGTCAGCGACAAATACTTTCTTATCGTCGGGCGTCGCGTCCCAGAAAACTTTCGTCACGTACCAGGGACGATAAGCGTCGTGAATCAGCAACCCGTAACCCAATCGATGCAGCTTCATACTCGCGCGCACGACAGCTTCGGCCGCCGATCTCTGCATGAACGCGCGAGGTTGCGAATAGAAAACCGTGCCGAGAAAGTTGTTCGCGGTGGCGTAGCGTATCTCGAGCCGGATTGATGGATCGAGCTTCTTCAGCTCGATCAGATCAGTCGGTAGAAAATCACCATCTTCTTTCGGCGGTTGTGCCGAGCGGGCTTCCTTCATCAATTCAGCGACGGGTCGCAGCGGTTTCACGTGAAGTTGGTTTCCGGTGTCAGGCTCGATCTTGCGGCGCGCGTATGACGTTCCGTCGAACTGAAGCATGGTTCCGCGGCCACCGGCATCGCGGGTGAACACGGCGCGTTGCGCTTTGCGCGGTCCAGCGGTCACATCAAACGCGTTGCGCGATAGTTCGCGGAGCGCAATCTCCTGGCGATTCCGTAACAGGAACAAGCTGCCGGTTCTCTCCAACACCATCACGACCGAGTCGTCGGGCCCATACTCGCCAATCAGGCCAAGCCAACGTGCCGGGGCCGGCAGCGGTTTCGGCCCAACCGTCGAGCTGATCGTGCTTGTGTCAGGAAGTTGTGCCGCCCCATATCCGAACGAAAGCAGGCATGCAAAAACGACCGCAAGCCAAATTTTGAGACGACGATCTGTCCGCAAGTTCATAAGATTCATCATTGGGCCACCGATTATACTCTCTGACTGGAGCGTTGTGCTTGAGGCAGTTCGGTCGCGATGCTAAAGTGTGCCGCCTGGGATTCTAACCGTTTACATTCGACGTCGCCCGATGCCCCTTGAACGAATAAAAAGGCTCGTACTTGCTGCGGCAATTGTCGGAGTGGTGTGCTTATGCGCGGGCGCGCAGGATCTCGACAACGTCACGCTGAGCGGTAAGGTTACCGATCAGAATGGCGCGGTAATTCCCGGCGCAACGGTGACCGTTAGTCAGGAGAACAGCAAGGCTGAACGTATCGCTGTGACTGACGGCGACGGCAATTACAAAGTCATTCAATTGTCGCCCGGCAAGTACAACGTCAAGGCGGAGGCGCAGAGCTTTCAGCCTACACGCTTGCCTGGTCTGGAGTTTGTTGCTGGCAGAAATGCGCAAATCGACCTCACGTTGTTTCCGCCCGGCGTGATGGTCGATCCGATCGTCGTAACGACTGAAGACATCTCACCCGTGGACGTCACGCGCACGGTTGTCGGTGGCACCGTCAAGACGCGCGAGATTGAAAATCTTCCCGTCGCGTCACGCTCGCCCATTGATTTGATCTTCACAATGGGTGGCGTGGCCGAAGAGCCTCTGTCGGTTCGCGATTTGGCGACTGATCCATCCGCGCGCACCACGCCGGAAGAGGCGGGCAACTTTTCGATCTCCGGCGGCACGGCTTATTCGAACAACATCACGATCGACGGCCTGGATAACAACGACGATCGATCAGCGAAAGAACGCTTCACGCCATCGATTGATGCGGTCGACGAAGTTCAAATCATCCGCAATCAATTTGCCGCCGAGTACGGTCGCGCGTCGGGCGGACGCATCAACCTGCGCACGCGCGGCGGTGCGAACAAGTTTCGCGGCCGTGCTTATTACTTCTTTCGTGATGAAGCTTTGGATGCCAACAGTTGGAAAAACAACACGCTCGGTATCAAGCGGCTGCCCTTGCAGGAGCACGATCCGGGATTTACGTTCAGCGGGCCGGTCATCATTCCGCACGTCTTTAACGGCCGCAATCGCACCTTCTTTTTCACTTCGTACGAGTACGACACGTTTCTCGAATCAACGCTGATCGACACGCTCGTGCCGTTCGATCAGAATCCGCTCTTTCCGCTGCCGGCGCCGACGAACGTGAGTTTGAAGCGCGCTGAGAATCCTTCCGCGCCGGCGCTGCCGGCGACGAATGGGATTGCACCCTTCATTTCGTCGGTCAGTACGCCGCAGCGCAACCACATTTTCACGGCGCGGGCGGATCAAAAATGGACGAAGCTGCACGACGGCGCGTTTCTGTTTCAGTTTGGCCGTTTGAATAATCTCCGCCAATTCGGCGGCGGCGATCGTCTGGCCGAGGCTCTGGTGGGCAAGTCGCGCAACACTGAAGCGATCGCGTATTCCGATAATTTAGTGCTCTCATCCAAGGCCGTAGCCCAGACGCGATTTCAATTTTCGCGGCTGACACCTGCGGTGGCCGCGGTCGGCGGCGCCGCGAAGCCAGTCGTGCTCATCGACATCAACGATTCCGCGGCGCTGAATTCGGGGACCCTGATCGCGGGCACATCGACAACCGGCGCGACCGATCGCAAAGAGAGCCGCTTTCAATTTCAGGAAATCTTCGCCTACGTGCGCGGCACGCATTCGCTTAAATTCGGCGGCGATGTGCAGCGCATCAAATCAACCTTCATCGATCTTTCAGACGCGACGGGAACCTGGAACTTCGACAGCGCCGGCGATTTTCTCGCCAACATTCCCAGCCGATTTCGGCAGAACTTTCTGACGACTTCGACGCAGCACAACACCTACGCCGGCGTCTTTGCGCAGGACGAATGGCGACTGAACCCTAACCTGTTGCTGAGTTACGGCCTGCGTTATGAAAATGAAAACATCGTCAGGGACACGAACAATTTTGGTCCGCGCCTGGCCCTCGCTTACGATCCGTTCAAGAGCGGCAAGACCGTGATTCGCGCCGGCGCCGGCATCTTTTACAACCGCGCGCTGCTCAGAACGATCGACGATTTCACCACGGGCGCGCAGCAGTTATTCCTCGATACGAACGCGCTGATCGATCCGGCGACCGGAAAAGTGATGACCGACGCACAGCGCCGCGCCTTCATCGCGACGAATTTGAAATTCCCGACGACGCTGACCGCTGATTCGCCATTGGTCAAACAGTTCGCGGTAGGGAACAGCGGTACCTCGAGCGCCGGCAGCGTCCTGCGCCGGCTCGATCCGACGATGCGCATTCCCGAAAGTTACCAGGTCAACGTAGGTTTCGAGCGGCAGATGACCAAGACGTTCGTCATCGAAGCCAACTACACCTGGAACCGCAGCCTGCACTTGTGGCGCGAGTTCAACGTGAACGCACCCGCGCTGCCGAAAGGATTCAAGAACTTTACCGATTATCTTGGGTCGCGCGATTTCGCGAACTTCCTTTCGAAGCCGAGTGGTGTGCGGCCCATACTGAACACCTCGACCGCGGGAGATTTGGTTCGGTTCGTCCTGACTCCGCCGGATCCTGCGAATCCAAACTCGGTCGTGCGCATAATGGAATTTGGCGTGCCGGTGTCGCTCGTCAATCTCAATTCGTTCACGTCGACCACCTCGGTCACTACGGCGCTGGCAGCGCTCAATTCGCTGCGACCGGATCCTTCGAAAGGCGAAGTCGAACAGTTGATTCCGGTTGGCCGAAGCGTCTATCACGGCCTGACTTTGGAACTGCGAAATAGATTTCGACAATCAAAGAACGGCGCCGCGTTTTCATTTCACGCGGCTTACACCCTGTCGTTCTTGAAAGACGACGGCGTGGTGAACACTTCCGATGCGCTGGTGGCGGCCGACTTTCAACGCGAGTTCGTTTACGGCTTACAGGATCGCCGGCATCGATTTGTCTTCTCGGGAACGCTCGATACGCCGAAGTATCTGGGCCGGCTGCGCATCTCGCCGATCCTTCGTTTGGCTTCCGGCGCGCCCTTCAACATCGGCTTTGGCGCAGACCGGAATCTTGATGACATCAATAACGATCGGCCCATCTTTACCGGCGATATCAAGTCCCTGAAATGGCGCGGTCCCGGACAGGCACTCGACGGTTCGATCCTGAATCAGTTTGCCTTACCGACAATCGGGCAGACCGGCGACTTGCCGCGGAACGCCGGCCGAGGCCCGGGTCAGTTTGCTTTTGATTTGAGCGTGGCGCGCGACTTCAAGATAACTGAACGCGTTAAGTTGCGGCCGCAAGTCGAATTTTATAACGTGCTGAATACGACCGTGTTCAGCTTTGGCAGCGAGTTCATCGACTTCAACGCGTTTGGCCCGACGTCATCTGCGGCCACCCGACAGGCTTTTCTCGATTCGTTCCTGGTGCCGACCCGAACGATGCGGCCGAGAGAGATTCGTTTGGGGATCCGGATGGAGTTTTGAGAGAGTACGATACATCCTCCCTTCTCCCTCTGGGAGAAGGCCGGAGGAATGTGGGCCTACGGCGATCGCAGGTAATCAAGAGGTTGATTTCAGGTTAGACCTCACACTGACCCTTTCCCAAAGAGAGAGGGAAACAAAAAAAGCCTCTGCGGATTGCGCAGAGGCTTTCGTTTGTAGGGAACTCCGTTCCTGCCTAGAACTCGATCACGAGATCCTTTTCGCAGAAATCAAACTTCACCGCCTCTGACCATTCGCCGTTTGCGAATTTCACTTTGAACCACCAGTTGCATTTGCCGTCGTCGGTGGATTTATCCCACACCATTGTCTCGGTGGCGCCTGGCGCCACTCCATCGCCTATATCAAAATCGCCCCACTCTTTAGAACCTTCTTCGGCCACCTTGACCGCGACAATCTTCTGTCGTGTGTTGTTGTGCAGCTTGAACTTGTATTCGAAAGTCTTCGCAAAGCTGAGCGTGCCGCTCATCATCACGACAGCCAATCCGAGCATAAGAAATCTACTGAGACTGTTAGTAACGCGCATTCATTTTCTCCAAATAGTTAGTATTCCCCGAAACCTCTTGGGGAGCACGGGGCTGTCGAGATAGAGCGTTCGACTCGGCAGATGATACGGGTTCACCCTCGGATTCGCAATGGCTTCGGACAGCGGCTTACGGTTTTGTCACTTTCCATTCACAAAATCAGCTATTCACCCAAATCAGTTTTGCGCCGGTAGGCCCACGGTTTACGATGCGATGTAGAAAGCGCGATCGTGAGCACCCGTTCAACTATCATCATCGGCGCCGGCGCCGCCGGACTCGCGGCTGCACGCGACTTGAGCCGCGCGGGCTGCGAAGTCGTCGTCATCGAAGCGCGCGATCGCATTGGCGGCCGCGTCTTTACGCTTAGGGATGCAGTGCCTTCAGTCCCAATCGAACTGGGCGCCGAGTTCGTGCACGGCAAATCACCAGAGCTCTGGAAAATCGCGCAGGCCGCGAACCTCAAGATTTCTGAAATCAGCGAGCGCCACTGGTATCTCGATGAGGGAAAGATCAGCAGGTCGCATGAATTTTGGAAGCACGTCGAGCGATTGATGGGTCGGATGAAATCAAGTTCGGCGGATCAGTCGCTCGCCGACTTTTTGCGTGAGTTGCCGGATGATGATGAAAACCGGCGCGCCAAACAGATGGTGACTCGATACGTCGAAGGATTTCACGCTGCCGACGTCGATCGGATCGGCACTCGCGGATTAATCGCCGCCAATGATGCAGCCGACGATATCGATGGCGACCGAGCGTTCCGATTTGAACGCGGTTACGATTCGTTGATGCAAGCGCTGCGCGGCGAAGCAGAGACTTGCGGTGCAAACTTTCAATTGAACACCGTGGTTGACGAAATTCGTTGGGCAGCCAATACGACAACTGTTGTTTGTAAACCCGCGGGTGTGGTTGACGCCGGCGCCCGCATCGACTACTCGGCCGAAGCGATCATTATCACAGTGCCACTCGCGATTCTTCAGAAACAGCCGGCGGACGGAGGCATTCGCTTCGTTCCTGATCTGCCGGTCGCCAAGCAGGCTGCCATTGAACGACTGGTCATGGGAAACGTGCTTAAGATCAATTTGCTCTTTCGCGAACGCTTCTGGGAAGACGCGAAGGTTTGGGATGAACACGGCGAGCGGGTCAGCTTTCACGACGCCGGATTCTTTCATTGTCCCGATGCGCCGTTGCCAACCTGGTGGACGCAGTTGCCGCTGCGCGCGCCGCTGCTGGTCGGATGGGCCGGCGGGCCGCGAGTTGATCGTCTTCGCAGCCGCAGCGACAGTCATCAATTCATTATCGATCAAGCGATCGTTTCACTCGCGCGCATCTTCAACTTTTCTCCAGCCGAAATCAGTAGTCGGTTGGTCGAATCTTACTTCCATGATTGGGCCGACGATCCCTTCACCGGTGGCGCGTACACCTACGTCCCGGTAAGCGGACTCGAAGCGCAACAGACGCTCTCAAGTCCGTTGGATAACAAACTGTTCTTTGCGGGAGAAGCGACCGCCGCCGGCCATATCGGCACAGTCCATGGCGCCATTCAGAGCGGTCAGCGCGCGGCAGCACAGATTCTACAGTAACGCTTCACGTCTTAACCCAAACCGCGGAATATCGCCAGAGGAGGTGCTTGCGAATCGTCACGCCGGGAAAAATCGACGTGTAGAGAGTGCGGACTTCGTCCATCGTTAGATATCGATCGGTCTTCCCATGGGCTTCCCACGCGGCGCGCACGGCACGCGGGGGCCGCAGACGTCCTTTATGAAAGAGGCGCAGGGTAACACTCGTGCCCATCGCAACCAGATTTAGCAGCGCATCGAGCACGCCGCCTGCCGTCAGCAGATTCGTTTCAGGTTGATATAGATCCAGCACGACAAGTTTGCCGCCCGGTCTGAGCGCCTCTTTCAATTTTGGCAGCACCTCCGCATGAGCCAAGTGATGCAAGGTCGCGATGGTCGCTATGCAGTCAAAGTGCGCAGTGGGTAACGTTCGAGTCATTATGTCGGCCACTTTGAATTCGATCTGCGGAAATTGATGCGAACGGGAACGCGCCGCGCGAATCATCTCAGATGAAAGATCTATGGCAGTTACCTGCCGGGATCTGCGCGAGAGGGCGCGAGAGAAAGTGCCAGTGCCGCAGCCAATCTCCAAAGTGTTTTCACACTTTGCCGGAGCCTGGCGCAGCAGAAAATTGTGATAGTGACTGTTGGCGTTCCAACCTTCTTCGTCGAACTGCGCGAGGCGGTCGAAATCTCTTTCGATGGCTGACAAAGTAGGGGCAGTATATCAGCGTCGCAAGGCGATCTTGGTATGCTAGACTCACCCAGCAGCACGAGTTGTTGACTGCGCTCGTTTGAAATCGCAATTCAGAATTCCGCTACGCGATGGCCGACGATAACAAAGAACCCATTGGTGAAGTCGAGACCGCGATTCTCGACGCCGAGCTCTTTATCAAGTACGGATCACCCGATCGCGCAATGAAGCGACTGAAGACTGCGCTGGAAAGCAGCCCCAGGTCGATTCGTTTGCGTGAGCGTATGCGCGAAGTTGCGGCCGCGCACAAACAGCCACAAGAGGCAGCGCGGCATTGCCTGGCGCTCGCGAGTCTGTACATCGAGCGCGACGATTTCGACGCGGCGCATGATCGTCTGCTGGAAGCGAAGCAACTTGATAATCGGATTTCGATTGCCACGGGTTTGGAAGCCATTCGTCGCGCCCGGCATCCGGTAGCCAAGACGGCGGCAACTCCCGCCGCTCCAGCAGCCAGGCGCACCCGGCCCACGGTGGCATTCGCCGGTGACCTCTCGTTGATCAGCGTGTTCGATGCCGTGCAGGCCATCGAGAACTCGCGTCTTACCGGCGCGCTCACCCTCAGCAACGACGCTCAAAGCGGTCGCGTGTTCTTCAATGACGGCCAGATTGTCGGCGCTGACAGTGGTGAGAAAACTGCGCATGCAGCCTTTCGCGAAATCGTGGAAATCACCGCCGGCTCGTTCGACTTTCAGCGTTCGAATGAAGGGTACCCAGTAACGATCGAGGCCGCGAGCAACACCAACCTAATCCTCGACAGCTTGCGGGAAGTAGATGAAAAGAATCGATAAGAATCAGTTTTGAACCACAGAGGATACATAGGAAAACAATGATCTGATCAAAAGGGAAAGACGATTAGATCACTTTGAACCGTGGTGGCTCTTCGCTTGCCCGTTCCCGTTTGCTTTCCTCTGTGTCCTCGGTGGTTAATTCATCGCTTTGGGAATTGATCCGTTTGATTTAGACTGCACCTCGCTTTTGAAACTCACACATTCACGTAAATATAAATGAACGCTACGGCCAGAATGATTCGCACTATTGAACCAGACGAGAATGAAGTCCCCGCGCGCCGGGAACACCCGACCGCGGCGCAGGCAGGTTGGATTGAAGTGATTGCGGGCTCGATGTTCTCCGGCAAGTCGGAAGAATTGATTCGCCGTTTGCGGCGCGCCAGGATCGCGCGCCAGAAAGTCCAGGTTTTCAAGCCGGAGATCGACGCGCGCTTCTCGAACGATCACATCGTTTCGCACTCTGAGATGCGGCACGAATCGTCGAATGTGCGGACGGCGGCGCAGATTCGCGCCAGGGTTGAAGCTGATACCGAAGTCGTCGGCATCGACGAAGGCCAGTTTTTTGATAACGATTTGATCGCCGTGGTGAACGAACTGGCTGAGAAAGGCGTGCGCGTAATTATCGCCGGCCTGGATCAGGATTACACCGGCAAGCCCTGGGAGCCGATGCCGCAGCTACTGGCGATCGCCGAATACATCACCAAGACGCACGCCATCTGCATGAAGTGCGGCCAGCCCGCGAACTACACCCAGCGCACCTTCGAGTCCGAGGAACGCGTCGCCGTCGGCGGCGCCGGCATGTACGAAGCCCGCTGCCGGGGCTGCTTCGTGCCGCATGCGGATGCACCGACGGTGCACGAATAGTGACGGCATCGATTCTCGTGGCTTAGGCGTTCTTCACTTCGTTCGAGACGCTGTCCGCGTGCAGCGAGTTCAGCACATCGACGATGCCTTGCGTCACGCGTCCAATCCCGTCTTTTAACTTCACCTCGTCCGCGATCTTCTTGCCGCTGACAAGCTGTGACGTTCTGATGATCGGACCGACAAGCGCGACAGCCGCTTTCAGTTTCTGATCGCTCATGCCGTCCTGGCCCGCAAAGATGGTTTCCACCTGTGCGATCACAGAGCCAATTGCCGTCAAGTCATTCGTGACTGAGCCAATCACGCCAGCCGCTTTGTTACCGCCGCCCAAAAGCGGCGTGACCAGAGGACCGATTCCTATTGCCGTGGAGGCTACGGACGCGAGCACGAGTCCCAGTTTCTTTAGAAAACTCATTTGTAATTCTCCTTTAAGTTTATCGGGTCATGAAAACAATCACACTGATGATCTTTGCGGGTTGAGTCCTCGTCGAAGCTCGGCTTCCCGTCGAGAATTGAGGTTTCTGGACCTGAAGTTTCGCGCGGGCTTTGTGGCCTTTACGGAACTAGCTGGGTGCGATGTGATTCAAGCCGTGCCTCACTCCACTGTGGAATCGAGATGTTTGAACGGTAACCTGCGCCCATACAACGTGATGGGATTATCGGTTGTTGAAGAAGCGTTTGTTAAGCCCGAACAGTCCTAGAAAACGGCGACGAAATGTTTCGTCGATGCGTGAACAGTACCGTTGAAGGCACTCCTCACGAGAGCCGATCTGCAACTTGACTGCTGGTCCCTTCTATTTCCAATCCGTTCGAAGGAGGCTCGTTACGTAATTAAGTGTTAAGAATCCGCAAAGCCGCGCCCACCACAGGCCGCAGATCCTCATCTCTCACCGTTGCGGACCGGAGGCTGTGGCTGCCGGATGTGCTCGCAAATGCTGCAGTGTCCGCCGACAGGGCGGCCTTCACATTCTTGACCTTCTCTTCCAGCGCTTCTCTGGTTTGCATCGCTTGTTCTTTGGCTGATTGCGAGGCGTCGGCGCGTTGGGTTTGGCGGCTGACTTCCTGTTGCAAGGTCTTTTCATTTTGCTGGGCGGGCAGGCGGCCGAAGTAATAGCCGATGATCACGAAAATGATTGGCTCAAGCCTGAGCACCATCTTTTCGTCGGCCAGCGGCTTCAGCCATCCCAACAACGCCGCGCCGTACAAAGAAATAAAGACGAGGGTGAGGACCACCATTATCCAGTTCTTCAGAGTGTCTGCTGCTGGTGGGGCCGTAGGGCGAGTGATTCCTGATGTCATGATTCCCGTAATTGGCTGTTTCGCTATGAAAAATCTGATATTGCAACGGCTGTCATTAATCGCTGTATAATGCCCGCGTTCACATTACGGCGGCCGGGTTGTTTGAATAGAGCGAGGTATCACGACGATCCGTCTACCTCACTAACATACGCACCGCCGATCAGTAGAAGCTATCACCTCGCAGAGGCTTCTTTGTCGTATTACCGGCATACATGCGGTTGAATTGATTAACTGACCGCGTCACACAGCGATGAATTCCTCCGATTCCGACATAACCGGACTGTTGGTTGATTGGAACAATGGCGACAAGTCCGCCATGGACAAGCTGTTGCCGATGGTTGAAAGAGAGCTGCATCGGCTGGCGCACGCGTACATGCGGCGCGAGAACCCCAACCACACCTTGCAGACGACGGCATTAATCAACGAGACATATATGCGACTGGTCGATCAGCGAAGGGTCCAGTGGCAGAATCGCGCGCATTTTTTTGGCATTGCCGCGCAGATCATGCGGCGGATCCTGCTGAATTACGCTCGCGATCAGAACCGCTTGAAACGGGGTGGGAAGGCGATTCATGTCTCGCTTTCGGAAGCCTGCGTCATGCCCGCCGAAAAAGATCGAGAGATTATTGCGCTGAATGACGCGTTAAATAGGTTAGAGGCAATCGACGAACGAAAGGCGAAAGTCGTCGAATTGCGGTTCTTCGGCGGCCTCACCGTCGAGGAAATAGCTGAGGTCCTGAAAATATCGACTGTGACAGTTATGCGCGACTGGTCATTTGCCAAAGCCTGGCTGTCGCGCGAGATGCAGAATGGCCAAGAGTAATCTCGCCCACATCGAGGAAGTGTTTCATGTAGCGCTGAGCTGCGATCCTGCTGAACGGCAGGCGTATCTCGATCACGCCTGCGACGGCGACGCAGAGATGCGGCGCGAAGTCGCGTCGTTGATGGCCGCCTATGACAGCGGCAACGGCTTGCTCGATCACACTGGTGTGACCCTGGCGATGAAGGTCCTGGGGACGCGTCAGGAGGAATCGATGGTGGGCCGGCAGGTCGGCTGGTACCAGGTGCTAAGTAGTCTCGGTCACGGAGGGATGGGGGCTGTCTATCTCGCCGAAGACTTGCGTTTGAATCGCAAGGTCGCGCTCAAATTCCTCTCCAGCGATTTTATTTCCGACAATTGGGCCAAGCGGCAGTTGGTCAAAGAAGCGCAGGCGGTGGCCATGTTGGATCACCCGAACATCTGCGCGGTTTATGGTTTCGAAGAAACCGATGAATACAGCTTCATCGTCATGCAGCACATCGAAGGCGAGACGCTGGCCGATCTGATCAAGGGCGGTTCGCTGACTCCCGATCAAATCGTTCCGCTGGCCCAGCAAATCGTCGGCGCCCTGGGTAGCGCGCATGCTCACGGCATCATCCATCGAGATGTGAAACCCAAGAACATCATGGTCACGCCCACCGGCCAGGTGAAAGTGCTGGATTTCGGATTGGCCAAAACTCTTCCCATGAGCCTGGAAGACGCCACCGAAAGCATCAGCAATCTGTCCCGGGACGGTTTGCTGGTTGGCACTATCGCTTATATGTCGCCGGAGCAACTGCGCGGCGAGAAGCTCGATTATCGCAGCGACATCTTTAGCCTGGGAACGGTTTTGTATGAGATGACCTGCGGCAAGAACCCGTACGCGCACAAAACGAATGCAGAGATCATCTCTGCGATTATGAGCCGCGAGCCGGAGTCGCTGCGCGAGATCTCGATCAATTGTCCGAGAGATCTCGATGAGATTGTCAGAAAATGCCTATGCAAAGATCGCGCTGATCGTTATCAGTCGGCCGCGGAACTGCTAATCGACCTGGACAATTTGCCGAAGGGCGTTGCCCTGCCGGTATTCCCGCCGAAGTATTTCAATCTGAGGTATGCGGCGTTCGCGGCCGCGCTATTGCTCATGTTCGTGGTCTTTCTGGCGATTCGGAGCAGTTGGCCCAAGACCCAACAGACGCTGGCGGTTCTGCCTATCGTGTGTGAGGACACTGCGAGTAAGTGCGTGGGCCCGATGATCAGTGAAAACCTGGTCCGCTCGCTCAGGCGTCGTTCAGGTTTGCAGGTGACGTCTTCGACAATCGCGCCATCGTTTTTTGGCCCGCAAGCAGCCAGTCCCGAAAAAGTTGGGCGCGGCCTCGATGCCGACGTTGTGATGTACGGCCGGATTGGCAAAGGCGAACAAGGCCTGGTGCTTACGCTCAGGTGGCAAAGCGTCGCCGATGGATCGCGCATAGGTGAAGAGTATTACCCTCTGAATACCGATAAAATTCCGCTGCTCAGTCAGCAGGTGGCATTCGACACGGCTTCCTATCTTCATCTGCCGATGAGTGAAGAGGACAAAATAATCGTCCTCGGGCTAGCCGAGCAAGAGAACAAGAATCCCGATGCCCAACAACTTTATCGCGAGGGACGGATGTATTGGGCGCGCCGCGACTTTAACAACATCAACAAGGCGGTAGAAAGTTTTTCGCTGGCGACGAAGAAAGACATGAACTTCGCCAACGCCTGGGCGGGCCTCTCAGATTGCTATGTGCTGATGAATACGGTGGCGTACGACCCGGCGACCAGAAGAGATGCGATGCCGCGAGCCGAATATGCGGCGAATAAAGCGATCGAACTGAATAACAATCTGGCCGAAGCGCACAACGCGAAGGCGGCAGTATTGATGAAAAAATACTGGGACTGGGCCGGAGCCGAGAAAGAATTCAAACGTGCGCTGGCGTTGAGCCCTGACTATTCGCCGGCACATTGGGGATATTCGAATCTGCTGGTGACCACGGCCCGTTTCGATGAAGCAATCGCCGAAGGCCAGGTGGCCAAGGACCTCGATCCGCTGACGCCGCAGTCGCAATTGAACTACTGTCGTGTGCTTTTCTTTGCGCGCCGATTCGACCAGGCATTTCCCTGTTACGATCGCTTGATGACCGAGCATCCCGATTTTTCCGCCGGCAGATATGCTCGCGGGGTCGTCTACCTGGTCCAGGGCAAATACGACGAAGCCATCCAAATATTTGACGAGATATATCAGAAAGATGCCCGCATGGGAGCCATGCTCGGCTTTAGTTACGGAATGGCGGGCCGGCGTGATGAGGCTTTGCAAGTGCTCGGTAAGTTGCAGGCGCTGCAAACGAGCGAAGGATTGCCGGCGCAGGAAATCGGCCTGGTTTACCTGGGCCTGAATGATCTGAACAGCGCGTTGCCGTTCTTCCGCAAGGCAATTGAAGAAAGATATCCTCCGACGCAATCGATCTTCATCGATCCCATGTACGACCGGTTAAGGGCTGATCCGAGATACCCGGAACTGGTGCGCGACGTTAAGCCGCCGCAGTGGTCGCCAACTTTGGCGGCGTCTTCGCCGAGTGTTTCCTCAAAATAACATTCAATCTGACGCGCGCGGCCTCGGCGGTCACCCGGTTTGCGATCGTTTCATTCAGCAGCGACTCGACGAGTTGTACCAGTGCGGCGGGCACGTGCTTACGAAACTTTCCGATCGGGTGTGGCTGTTGCGGATCGAACACGTGACCGGTAATGAGCAAGTAGAGCGTCGCGCCCAGGCCAAACAAATCGTCGTTTAGTACAGCCTGCCGCAAGTCTTTCGGCGATTTAGACGGAATGAAACCGGGCGTGCCCCAGCGACTGGAATCGGGATTATCGATTTCAGAAGCTCCCTCGAAATCGATCGGCACCAAATGTCCGGTGCGAGAGATTATGAGGTTCTTGGGTTTACAGTCGCGCCAGACCCACCCGGCGCCGTGCATCTGAGCGAGGAATTCCGCAAGCTGGCTGCCTAACGACACGATGGCGGCGATCGACAGACGGCGCTGTTGACGAAGCAGGATTTCGTGCAGGCTTGCGCCGTCGATAAATTCCATCAACAGATAATAATTGCCGTCCATCTCAAAGCTCGAGTAAACCTTTGGCACTCTCACGCCGCGACGCATCAGCAGCGCGAGCACGCGTTGCTCATGACGAACGCGCCACGCACCGTCACGGCCGTCCCATGAAACCTCGCCGTGCCGGCGTCCCTCTTTCAAAAGGCATGGCCGGGGAGGATTTGCCTGCGTGTCGATCGCTTGATAGACGCCGCCTTTGCCTCGCTGCACCAAAGCGCCTAACACGTGGAAACCGGCGATGCCGCCGGGTTTGGGTTTTCGCCGCGAAGAGCGGGTTCGGATTGCCGCAAAGGGATCGGCCACCAGATCGGGATTTGGATTTCGCCGATCATCCGGCACTAAATCACCATCGTTTGACGACACGGCCAGAACGTAACTGCCCTGCTGCTCGATCTGGATTTTATTGAACGCCCCGTAGCGATAGTAGACATTGCTGCCATCACAAAATTGTAAATCGAAAGGCACCGCGGGAGCGTTGAAGCGCCGGGTTAGTTCGTGAAGACGCGACGCAAGTTGCATTGCCTGCTGGTCCGATCGCGGATAGATCGTGATGACTTTGCCGACCTGCGTGTAGGCCTGACGCATGCCGGCGTTGAGCGTGGCCACGTCACTCAAAGACCGGGGGGCCTTGAACTGAACACCCGATCTGACCAACACCGGGGCGATGCGCTCCAGAATTTGTGGAGCGTTGAGAATGGTTGCTGAGACGTGCAGCTTCCAACCACACGCCGGTCCATCGCCGGCAGCGCGATGGTAGTTCCAGATTGATTCGGCGCCGGCCATCGGCAGATACAGAGCGCACAAATTCTGCCAGCGCGTCTCGAGCATGCGCGCGCGCTTGCCGGCAGAACGTGTTGTGGATTTGGAATTCCGGCGCATCGTGATCAATGACGGGCGAGTTTCGCCGGACGACCCAATGGTTGGGATAATCCGGCGAGCCACGCTTCAACGATGCGTTACTTCTTGACGGCTTTTTTCTTCGCGGTTCTCCTTACGATTTTCCGCGCGCTGTTCTGTGCCGTCCGTTTGCCGGCGCTCTGATTCTCGGGAATACATGGAGAAAGAAACCGGTCGCAGACGGCGCCGTTGATCCCGTCATCGATGCTGTCGCAACCGTAATCGAGGAAGGTATAAGTGGTATCGCCGCAGATGGAATTCGCAACCAGATAAGCGCGTTTGCGATCCATAATCGGATCACCCAGCGTGCCGTCGCTGCCCATCAAGCGCGCGAGTTTGGCTTTGTCGAGCGTGCCGTCGTCATCGCGGGCGAACTGGGTCATGTAATACTCCCATGCCGGCGATCTTACTCCTTCGCGCATCGCGGCAATACCGGCAGCCACGTTCTGTCCAATCAGGATTTTGTCGCGGGACATTTCCGTTCTCTTGCGCCCAATGTTGTTGAGAATCGTGCTCATAACTTTTTCTCCTTAGTGAGTTGGACCCGGGGGTCGGTTAAGTACTCCAGCCAGTTTGAGAAGATCGCTCAGTTGAAACTCGCCGGGCGTGTTTCCCAACCACGGCTGCCAATTGTTCTCTCTCAAAATTGAATCTTTGCTGCCACGGACCAGGCCGATCAGGACTTCGGCCACCAGGGTGCTGCCGGCAGGTCCGAGCCGTCCGCGGTAACCTCTGGCCGCTGCTTCCGCGAGGATGTAATACCAAAGCGGCGTGCGAGTGGAAAAACCATGCGCGCGAACTACGTTTAATTGATCGCTGCTGACGGCCTGGGCCGCTTCTTCAATCTCCGCCGCGGTCAGCGGCTGAAGTTTTAGCGCCTCGGCCACCGCCTGACCTGTCGGCAGTCGCAGCATGTAACCGCGCAAAAGATTTCGCACCGGTAATCTGGCTTCCGGATCGACGGGCTTGCCGAAGGACATCAAGTTGAAGAGATCAGGTGTGAGACTGGTATCGATAGGCCGCGCGCGATTGGCGCCACCCTCGACAAAATTCTCCCACTCGACCACCCAGGCGTCGGGCAGAGTCTTCTGGCCCTTCAACGTCCCGCTGAGGGCGGTCAACTCGAACAAATCAGCCAGCGTCGCCGCAGGGAAATTAAGATTCACGTGGTAGCGCTGGCGCACCATGCTGTGCCCGAATCGATAAGCAGCGACGCTGAACTCCAGCGGCATGAACAGATCATCGGCGTCCGGCCGGAACCATCTGTTGCCCGCATTGACAATACTGTTGACGATCCACGGATCGCAGATTCGCGGCAGAAAGTCTTTGACGATAATCCACTGATAGTGCTGCCGCAGGATCTTCCGCGCTTCATCGAAAGTGTGGCCTTGCGCCGCGATCACGTTGTGGGCGCGCAGAAAGGCGACGTGGAGTTGCGCGATGATCAGGTTTTCGTCGTTGCGCGCATCGCCGATCAAAGCAGCGCGATCGTATTTGTCCTCGGGGTCCGGTCCACGGCGGGGCAAGTCATTCAATTGGTCCTTACGCGCGACTGGTTCTCCCGTCGGACTGACTCTGCCCAAAAGCAGCTTCGAATATGCGCGCGCCGCCGGTTTGTAATAGACGTTGTCGAGATCCAGGCCCGGCTTGCGACCATTAACCAGGTTGCTTTTCATCTCAAACAACGTGAGCGGCCGCAGGGTCTTACTGCTCAGCAAAGCAACCTTGTCCGACTTCGCCTCGAGCGTGATGTCGTGATCCACGAATTGCCCGAAGTAAGTGTAGATAGAAGGAATCAGCGAGTCCGGTGCGGGATGATCGGACTCGGTCATAGTCATCCCGAGATCCACCAGGGCGTCTCTCGTTTCATACGATTCGGGCAACAGCCCGGGCTCAGTCTGCAATTGCGGGAACAGAAAATCGAAACGCGAAGTGTCGCCGGTAACTGCAAACTGATAGGGGAGTGAGTGGGTGCGATTTGCGGCGTCAACTTGTTTGGCAGCAGCATCCAGGCGTTCGACTGTCGGAATGATGCCGTGCGAAAAACGCACTTTATAGGGGGATCGCATCTCGTTTTTCCCTGGGTAGTGGACGCTGAACCTGTCTTAAAGTGCAGAGAGAGGTTGCGAACGTACGAAAGAAAATCGTCGTTTTCAATCGCGCTGGTGTTTGATCCGGAGCACGAGTTTTCAGCGCTTCACCAGCAAACGAACTGATTGGCGGCCATTTCTATCACTAATCCTCTGCCATGCAAACTTTTTTGGGCGGAAAACCAGGCGGCTGAATCAAATATTTCGACGGCTGACGCAAGAACCTCAACGGGCCTTCGTTCCTTCGAACAACGCATCTTCGCTCGCTCGTACGCGAAGTCGTCAATGCTGCCGGCTATCTCTCCAGCGCCGCAGTACTAATTCAGTTGAAGGAGAAAAGCATATGAAGACACATGGAGTTGGTTGGATACTCGGGCTGGTGCTCACGGTCCTGACGCCGATGGCGATGTTTGCCGGAGGCTGGGGCATGGGCGGCGGACAGAAGCCTGACAAAGATGGCTATCGTCTGGAGGGACCGTTCACGCAGGGAAATCTTACGGTGTTCCTGGTTCACGGTAAGGACAAGATCAAAGGACAGACTTTCATCACCTTGCAGGAAGCACTGGTGCAACGCAAAGTGATCGTGCGTGAAACGCGCGAGGTGAATTCACTGACGATCGAAAACGTTTCGAGTGAAGAGGTTTATGTTCAATCAGGCGACATCGTGAAGGGTGGGGCGCAGGATCGGATGTTGGTTACCGATCTCATTCTGCCGCCGCGTTCAGGCAAAATTGCGATCGACGCCTTTTGCGTCGAGAACGGCCGCTGGAGCCGCCGCGGGAACGAAGAGGTCACGCAATTCACCTCGTCCGCGAACGCAGTCGCAAGCCGTGAAGTGAAGTTGGCGGCGAAACAGAAAAGCTCGCAGAGCGAAGTGTGGGCCGAAGTCGCCGCCGCGCAGGACAAACTCAGCCGCAATGTCGGCGGCAGTGTGAAGTCAGCGACGTCTCCGACCAGTTTTCAACTTGCGTTGGAAAACAAGCAGGTGACGACCAGCGCCGATTCTTATATCAAGGCACTCTCGGGAATCGCCGACGGCAAGACCGATGTGATTGGTTATGTCTTCGCGATTAACGGGAAGATTAATAGTGCGGATATCTATGCGTCGAACGTGCTGTTCAAGAAACTCTGGCCGAAGCTTTTACAAGCGAGCGCGATTGAAGCGGTGGCCGAAGTGCGGCAGGGTCAAAAGTTCGAAGCGCCTAAGCCCGTCGAAGTCGAAGGCTTTCTCAAAGATGGCGACGCAGGTCCCGAGCAACAGAAGAATGTCTCCGGCCGCGTCCAAATGGTGACCCGCGATTCGAAAGAGAATATTTCTTTCGACACGCGCGACCGGGCGAAAGCAGACGTGGTAGTTCATCGCAATATCATCAAGAAGAATTGATCGAGGGCGGGCGGCCTGCCTGCAAGGCTCTAACAGAAAGAGGAGCGAGACGAAACATCTCGCTCCTCATTTTTTCGCTCATGCGGGCAAAGACGGCCGTCCTCCATCCGCGCGCTCGTTCAGTGCACGAGTTTGGTCGAGTAGAGAATCGCGTAGAGCTCGTCCTGATGTTTCGCGAAATTGTCTGCGGTGCCGGAAAGCATCACATTGACGTACTGCATTTGTCCGGCGTATTTCCGGTAGCTAATCCATTGCAACCGCCGCAAATCGCTGCCCATCTGCGGCTTCGATTCACGGAACTGCGAGCCGCGAACGCCGTCGAGCTCCAGCCATCTCACCTCGTCAACCTCACCATTTTTCAAGCGCATTTTGGCGGCTTCGTGAGTGGCATTGAGGCTGATATCACTCGGGAAATCCGGGGCCATCGGAGAGATATTGACGATCAAAAATACCTGCGTGCCCAGACTATAGTTGAAGCTGGTATTTGAAGCGCTTTGCTTCTTCCATCCCGGCGGAAGCGTCCAGTTGATGCCCTGCTCATCCCACTTAACTTCCTCGCCGTTGGCCAGCGCCGCTATTTGCGCATCGGTCGGCGCAGGTTTTTCGACGGGTTCGTTACCGCTCTTCGATGAATTAGTCGAAGATGATGATGTCGAAGATTCGTTACTGTTACCTGGTTTCAGTTTGCTGCTGAGATTACACGCAGCCACGACGAAGACGAGCAAAGCGAGCGGGATTAGATTTCTCATCGGGTCCATTCATCCTTCTTTAAAATAAGCACACGCGCCTTTTACCGGAAAGACGTGACCCGAGTCAATCAAAAGGGGGGTGTTGGGTGCAGGGTGTTGGGTGTAGAAGACCGAAACCCAAGATCCTGAGACCTGTATCAAACCCCGAGACTTCACGCTCAACACCGCGCACTACGTTGCCGTTACTTAATGCAGATTGTATTAATGAAATCCTGGCAGCACGTCCGAGACCCACAACCAACAGCCAATCAAAAGGGGGTGTTGGGTGTAGGGTGTTGGGTTTAGCAGACCTTAACCCAACATCCTGAGACCTGTATCAAACCCCGAGACTTCACGCTCAACACCGCGCACTATGCCGCCGTTACTTAATGCAGATTGTATTAATGAAATCCTGGCAGCACGTCCGAGACCTACACACAACAGCCAATCAAAAGGGGGTGTAGGGTGTTGGGTTTAGCAGACCTTAGCGCAACATCCTGAGACCTGTATCAAACCCCGAGACTTCACGCTCAACACCGCGCACTATGCCGCCCTCACTTAATGCAGATTGTATTAATGAAATCTGGCAGCACGTCGCCTTTGCCCAAAAAGTCGGTCAAAGGAAAATTGGAACAAGCATTATCTCTCAGGTCGGGAAGGGTGGCTTGCCCCCGCACCTCTGAATGGCAGATTGCTTGGGAAAAGAAGGAGCAAACCACCCTTCCCAACCTGAGAGAATTTTCAGAATTTCGATTACAGCCAGGACTTTTTGGGCAAAGCCCAGCACGTCCGAGACCTACACCCAACACCCTACACCCAACACCCTACCCCCAAAACCCTTCGACCTTTCGCTTTCGCGCTCATGCGGCAACGATGGCCGCGCTTCATGAGCCTTCTGTGTTATTCTTAAACCGTTCCCCTTTCAGCTCGTCAAAACCAAGCGTCATCCGAAGATGCTGACAAGAGGTGTGTTATGCGACAAATCAAGTATTTAGCTGGATTGGGGGCCATCGCCGTTGTTACTTTGCTGGCGTTCGCATGTGTGCCGCCGAAGAATACAAACTCGAACACGAATGCGAATGTGAATGCGAACAGCAACGCGAATACGGCGTTGAGTAACAACAATGCCAACTCCAGTTCGGCCACGGCCGGCTCATCGATCAATACGCGTGAACCGGACAAGTATGCGGCGACGCTGGTTTTTAGCGTTGAGACACAAGGCGGCGATAAAGCGATCGGCATTCCGCAGCTTAGCCTGCTGGTCGCGCGCAACGGCGACGACCGGCGGCTCGAATTCAAATTGCCGGACGGCTCGCCGCTGATTTATCTCGATCACGACAATCATCATTACGTGATCCTGCCGTCGCGCAAGCAGTACGCGGAATTGACTCAGGAATCGACGGGCGTGCAATTTCAGAAATTGCTGACGCCGGGCCAGCTGGTTGAAAGTTTGAAGAACGTCAAGGGCATCCAACGCGCGGGCGATGAAACATACAACGGCCGCAGTGCTGAGAAATATCAATACAGCAGGACCACCGACACGAACACCAAGGCCGGCGAGGTCCAGGCGAATGCGTATGTTTACGTCGACAAGGACACTGGCCTGCCGCTGCACGCCGAGATTGACGCTGAGAGTTCAGGCGATGTAAAAGGCGTAAAGGCTGCGCGCCTTACCGCTGAGATGCGCGACATCAAAACGGATGTCGATACGACGATGTTCCAGACGCCCGCGGACTATGCGCTCGTGCCACCCGAAAAAGTGCGGCAGCAGATTGACGCCCTGACCGGTACCGTAGCGGCGATTCTGAAAGCCATGCTGGCGAACGCGTCCAGTACACCGCCGGCTCCGTCACCGGCAGCTTCAAATCAGTAAGCGATGAAAAAAGCGATTCTAGTTCTGTTCGTTGGTTTAGTAGTCGGCGTGCTGGGTACGATCTTGTTTCTGGGTTCGCCTCGCAAGAGCGCTTTGCCCGGCACGCCGCTCAAGCCGCCCGATCGCAACAGCGATAACGCGGGAACTGTGACGGTGACGATCGACGAGAAATTCTTTGATTCGCTGCTCGGTACCATCTTCACCAAACTGGGCCCGCCGCAACTGAAACTGTCACAGAACCAGCCGCAGTCGTTGATTCAACCGGCCGCCTTTCAAGCTGGCTGCAACAACGTCGTCGTCGTTAATTCCGAATCAGGCAACGTCAAGACCGGCGTGCGTTTCACCGGCGGCAAAATCGTGGCGCCGCTGGCTTTCTCAGGCAGTTACAGCGTGCTGGCCCAATGCTTTCAGTTCAAAGGGACTGCCATGTCGACTGTCGATCTGTCGTTCGATGCGGGAAAGCAGACGGTGTTCGGAACTTTGAACGTCGCCGAGGTCAATCTCGAGGGGGTGAATCCGCTCGTCAGTACGCTGGTGACTGCCTTTGTGCGGCGTGCGATTGATGAAAGACTCAATCCTTTTCCTGTCCTGCCGACGTCACAGGTTTCGCTATCGCTGCCGGTCCAGGTCAGCGGCGGCACCTTGAAAGCCGTCGTCAAAGACGTTCGTTCCGAGATTCAGGAAGGAACGCTGAAGCTCTATCTTGCCTACGATTTCAGCGCTGAAGGAAAGCAATCGTAGCCGAACGGCTACTGCCCCGAACTCAAGCAACTCACACAACTCAAAAAAATCTCAATTCGTCATGAAACGTTTCGCGGGTTTTCCTCATTCACCCGCGAAACTTGAACAACGCTTCTCGCAGAAGCGTATTTACGGAGGACGATCATGACGATGAAAATTTTGGCAATAGCATTCCTGGCGTTGACGCTTTCGGCGTGCGAATCCAGCACGGAAAACGCGAACAGCAGCAACGAAAATAAGCCGGCGGCCACGACACCCGCACCGGCGACGCCCGCGACGGCATCGCCCGCGGCCACTCCGGCTTCGAGTCCGGCGGCTGCCGTGAAACTCAAGGCCGGCGACAAAGTGAAGGTCAATCTTAACGGTTCGTCGAGCGAAGCCACGGTGGTGAGCGTCGACGAGAAGGCCGCAAAAGTGACCGTGAAAATTGCCGGTCAGAAGGAAGAGAAGACAGTGGCGCTCTCGGCCGTGACGAAGCAGTAACTTTGTAGGGCAGGGCTTGTCCCTGCCCGGGATCGGGTTGAGGTTCGGGCAGGGACAAGCCCTGCCCCTACAAAAAGGAAAGATGTCAGCAGCCAAGCAGCTTCGAGACCTTGAGCAGAGCGATTTCGATCGTCTGCTCAACTGGCTCGATGCAGATCGCGAACGCGCCGGGTTGCTTTACGAAAGAATTCGCTGGCGGCTGGTGACGATTCTCGCCTCGCGCGGCTGCACCCTGGCTGATGAACTCGCCGACGAAACAATCGATCGGGTGGCCCGGCGGGTTGCTGACATCGAACAGATTTACGCCGGTGACAAAGCGATTTACTTCCTCGGCGTGATGAATAATGTGCATCACGAATATCTGCGCAGACCGGTTGCGCCGCGACTGGTTGATACGTCTGAGAACGTTGAAACGCGAGAACAGATTCACGGCTGTCTCGACAATTGTCTCGACCGACTCGCGCCGTACTCGCGGCAACTGATCGAGCGTTACTACTCGGCCGACAAAAAAGCGAAGATCGATCTGCGGAGAGTCATTGCGCGCGAATTGGGAATAAAGCCGGCTACCTTGCGGCTGCGAGCGCTGCGCATCAGAGAGAAACTTCAAACGTGCATCGAGAAATGTATGAACGCTTCAGAAGCCCGACCCTTAGGCAGGGTTAATTGAGTTAGTTACATGACCGCAGCTAATCAACAGACATTCTCGGACGAGACGATCCGGCGTTTCCTGCTCGGCGGGCTGACCGCGACCGAGCAATCCGGCTTCGAACATTCATTGTTCATCGATGAAGCACTCGAAGAGCGGGTGCGTCTCGCGGAACTCGAGCTGTCGGATGATTACACGGCAAATCGTTTGAGTCACGCTGAACGAAATCTGTTTCGACAACGGTTCTTGTTGACCATGGATCGCGAAACAAAGCTGCACGTCTCGAAAGCCCTGCATGATAATTTCGCAGACCGAACTTCAATTGCGCGCTCAGGTGCCTGGCAGAATTTCACTGGTCTGTTCGACATTCGTCGCCACGCCTGGAAGTACGCGTTTGCCACGTTGACTTTCATTCTGCTGCTTTTGGCGACCGCGTTGCTGGTGCGAAAAGAGAGATCGCATTTGGTCGACCTGCCTCCGCGCCGGGTTCTGCCAAAACCATCAGCCAGCGCCAATCCGCAAAGGGCGAACCATCCGCCGAACAACGGGGCGCCGACCCACAACGAATCATCGCCCACACTGCCTTTGCACGAGGGACTAACGACAAGCATCGTGCTCGATTCCGCAACGCCGCTCGAGTCGGCGCCCACAATTTCGACGAGCGGCGACATGCTCACAGTTCAATTGGTTTTGGATGAACCGTTTGCGGAATCGTATGCGGTGAATGTAACGACCGCAGCGGGCGAGTCCGTGTTCGCGGCCGATGCATTGACCCGCAGTGAAGAGCGGACCCTTGGCTTCGATGTGCCGACCAGTTCGATTAAGCCGGGCAATTTCCAAATCGCGTTGATTGGCGTTGACGGCGAGGTAAGACGAGCGGCGGGGACGTATTACTTGCGGGTGAGATAGAACCGGCCCTCAGCGATTACGAGAAGTCCGGCGCCGCTATTTCACGCGACTTTTCCGGCGTCGTAGAAAATCGATCAGCACAAACTGCGAGAGGTTATTAGGATTGGCAAAGTAAGCCTTGCCGTTCGTCATGGCCGTCAGCTGTTTGACGAATTCGACGAGATAATAATCGCTGGCGAGCATGAAGGTATTGATCATGATGCCGCCCTTCCGGCAAGCCTGAACTTCCCGAAACGTCGCTTCCATCACCCACGGATCGCCGCCCATCGAGTTTTTATAAAGTCGCCGTTGGAGCGCAGGCATCCCTGCCTGCGGGTCGCGGCCATCCCTGGCCGCCGTTTTATTCGCACCGGCAGGATGCCGGCGGCCCGCCCGCAGGGATGCGGGCGCTCCGATGTCGCCTTCAATGAAGCACGCGGTTGGTTTGCCGTCCGTGACCATCACGATCTGCTTCATGTCTTTGCGCTGGGCCTGGAGAATGCGCCGCGCCAAACGCAAACCTTCGGCGGTGTTGGTGTGATACGGCCCAACCTGTGTGGTAGCCAATTTCGCCAACGGGAGTTCCTCAGCCCCATCGTGAAACAAAACGATCTTCAGAGAGTCGCCCGGATATTGCGTGCGAATAAGATGCGCCAGCGCCAGCGCCACCTTCTTCGCCGGGGTGAAGCGATCCTCGCCGTACAGAATCATCGAATGGGAACAATCAAGCATCACGACAGTCGCGCACGACGATTGGTAATCGCATTGATGCACGTGCAGGTCTTTGTATTCGAGATTGAGCGGGACCGACAAGCCCTCGCGCTGAATCGCCGACAACAGCGTCGTGTTCACGTCGAGATTGATCGTGTCGCCAAATTCGTAAGGCTTGCTCGCGGCTTCGGCTTCGACCCCGGTCGCCAGATACATCGTGTCATGCCGCCCCAACGAACTTTGTCCGAGACTTCCCAAAAGGTTCCGCAAAGTCTTGTAGCCGAGAAAATCCAATCCCTTCTCAGTTACTTCAAACTTCACATTGCGCGGCAGAGGCTCTTCAATCCGCCCCTCGCCATTGCCCATCATCTGGCGCCGCTGTTCTGAAGTGAGCGGCTCTTCCTGCAGCTTCAAATAGCCTTCCTCAACCAGCCGCTCAATTAGCTGGTTCAAAGTCTCCTGGAGCTGCGACCCTTCATACTTGCCATCGTTCTCGGCGAGCATCTGCTGAATCTGGTGTTGACTCAACAGTCCCTTTTCCATCAGCGCTTCCAGAAGCGCCCGCCGCAAGGCGTCGAGCGAAGTGTCCTGCGGCGCGCGTTCGCGCGTCCAGTAATAATCGTCGTCATAACCCGAGTAGAGCAGGGAATCGGACAGACCTTCCATCAGATCGCCGAGATTGATCCCGTAGACGTCGAGGCCGTTGAATTTTGAATAGCGAGTGAAACGCATTTGATTGATTCATTAATCCATTTCTTCATTGATTCAATGAACCGATGAATCAATGGATCAATTATTCTAGCTATACCGACTCGATTCAGTCAGATCGTCGTAAATCATCCCGCGCCGATCCTTCTTCGCTTTGGTCACGGCCGTGTAGCCACCTTCTTCATTCCGGCTGATCTTGTTTTCCGCGTAGAGGCCTTCGAGCACGAATTCGCAGGCCGCGACCGTCTGCGCCCGGTCGGTGCGATTGAAGTCAAACGGAATGCGTGCCGTTTCAATTAACTCGGGCACCGCTTCGAGCAGCAACATGCATTCGTCGGTCTCGGCCGTGTCCGCCAGCCGCACGTTGTTGCCTTGATCGAACCAGGTGACTGTCTGCGCGAAATCGATCCCCACGAAATATCCCTCGAAGATCTCGCCGGCCGCGCGCTTGATCAAATCCCTGGCGATGCGTTGCGCGCCGATCTGTTCGCCTTCGTATTCGAGTTCCATCTTGCCGGTCATCGAAGGGATGGCTGCGTAAAGGTCGGCGATGCGCGGGACGACCTGGGCTTCCTCTGTGAGCAGGGAACGGCGCTCGGCGTTTGATACGGCGGATTCCATAACCGTGATGGGCAGGCGTTGAGAAACGCCGGAATGCTTGTCAATGCGCTGGTCGTCGCGCGCTTCGAAAGCGATCTGCTCGATCGTTTCGCGGATGAAGTCAGGGATCAGCAGGCGCTCCTGCAAACCGTCGCGCGTCGTCCAGGCTTCCTGCCTGGTGATCTCGACACCCAGTGAAATCTCTTTCGGATAGTGAGTTGTGATTTCGGCGCCGATGCGATCCTTCAAGGGCGAAATGATCTTTCCGCGCGCAGTGTAATCCTCGGGGTTCGCCGAGAACACCAGCATCACATCCAGCGGCAGACGCACGGGGTAACCCTTAATTTGCACGTCGCCTTCCTGCATGATGTTGAAGAGACCGACCTGAATTTTTCCCGCCAGATCGGGCAGTTCATTGATGGCAAAGATGCCGCGGTTCGCGCGCGGCAGGAGGCCATAATGAATCGTCAATTCGTCGCTCAGCAGGTGGCCGCCTTTCGCCGCTTTGATCGGATCGACATCGCCGATGATGTCGGCGATGGTGACGTCCGGCGTCGCTAACTTCTCGACAAACCGGGCATCGCGATCGACCCAGGCAATGGGCGTCGAGTCCTGATGCAACTCGATCGTCTGCCGGCCATAAGCACTGATCGGCTGAAACGGATCGTCGTTGACCTCGGAACCGGCGATGATGGGGATTTCAGCGTCCAGCAAGTTTG
>Ga0207686_10000478_pt1 | contig 26396 bp, 18 predicted proteins | sample KBSM24metaG_FD_184396 | JGI IMG/M metagenome (GOLD analysis project Ga0207686, IMG submission 184396) | Miscanthus rhizosphere microbial communities from Kellogg Biological Station, Michigan, USA - KBS M2-4 metaG (SPAdes) (version 2) | ecosystem: Host-associated > Plants > Roots > Rhizosphere >...
TATTCTCGGGTTGGCTATTGGTATCAGTGCGTCACTGGTTATTTACATGTTGGCAAACTATCATTTTTCTTTTGACAGGTTTGAAAAAGACAGGGATCGTATCTATCGGGTAACTTCTAATTTTATTTTTTCGGGAGAAGAATTCAAAAATTCAGGTGTTACTTCCCCGATGCCGGCCGCCATTAAAAAAGACCTCACAGGTTTCGATGCGGTTGTGCCCTTTCGCATTCAGCCAGTGGAGCGCGAGCAGGTTGCCCACGCTTTCGTAAGAAGGAGTGTTCGGTCTGTCGTTGAGCAGTCAATAGAACCACCACCGCCGCCAATAGCGGGGGAACCGCCGACGCATGAACAGACCGACTTAGCAATTTCGTCTGAAGAGATCAAACCCGAGACAACCGAGGAGCTTGATTGGGATGAGGTCTAGCCAATGATGACGATGAGCAAAGCGCTTTCGGCTGGGCAGGCGAAAGACTATTACCAGCAGGAATTTGTCAGCGCGAAGGAAAACTATTACAGCGAATCGGGCGAAGTCCGTGGACAGTGGTATGGCCGATTGGCTGACGAGTGGGAACTGAAAGGAGAGGTTGCAACCGAACAATACGAGAGGTTAGTTGAGGGACAAGACCCGCACACTGGTGAACAGCTCGTTCGCACGGTTAAGTCGAGAGAAGAGGTCAACAGATACGGTGAGGAGATAACGACCAGCGAACACCGAGCGGGTTGGGACGCGACCTTCAGCGCGCCGAAGTCAGTATCGCTTGCGGCGCTCGTCGGAAATGACGAACGAGTCCGTGTTGCGCATCGAGAAGCTGTTAATGAAGCACTGAAAATATTCGAAGAATTCACACAAGCGCGAATGGGCGGCAACAAGCCCGCAGTTACTACGGGCAAGATGGTTGCAGCGCAGTTCGAGCACACTGCGGCGCGGCCTGATCACGAGACCGGCTATGCCGCACCACAACTTCATACGCACGTTGTCATCTTCAATGTCACAAAGACTGAGGACGGAAAGACGAAGCCCTTACAACCACTTGAGCTATATCGAAGCCAGCAATACGCAACCGCTCTCTATCGAGTGAACTTAGCCGAGAGCCTTCAGAAGCTCGGTTACGAAATCGAAGTCGATTCACGGACGGGCGCACCTGAGATCAAGGGATTCAGCAAGGATTATCTACAGGAAAGCAGCCCACGCAGTGTCGAGTTACGTAAAGAAGCGGCGGCGATGAAGGAGCGCCTTGAACAACAAGGGCTCACCGTCAAAGAAGGTGCGGGATTGAACCAGGCAGCGGCGCGCGCAGACCGAGCAAGCAAACATTATGACCATGCGGAAATGAGAGATCGGGCGCTGGAAATGGACGCACGTTATGACAGCCAAGCGCGCCGCTCAGTTGAGCAGGCGAGGCAGCGTGAGCCAATCAAATTCTCTCGGGATGAGATCACTCAACGTGCGCAGGAAGCAGTGACCTTCGCTCGTGACAATGCGACCGAACGCGAGGCCGTGACCGATATGCGGAAGGTAATGGCTGATGCGCTGCGACGCAACATGGGATTGACCACATACGAAGCAGTGGCCACCGAGCTTCATCAACGCATTCAGCGTGGCGAGTTCATTGAGATCATTCGCGAACGGAAACCGCGCGAGGCGACAACGCAGCGAATGTTGGATATGGAGAAGTCCAACATTCAAACCATGCTCGACGGACAAGGGCAACGTATCCCGATAGTCGGCAACGATGCGCGGCAGACAGTTGACGCCATCGCAGAGAAACAACAACTCAGATTAAACGACAACCAACACGCAGCAGTTGAGCAGATCCTCACCAGTCGCGATCAGATCATTGGATTACAAGGCGGCGCGGGCACAGGCAAGACCACAGCGCTATCGGTTCTGAGAGAAGCAGCCGAGAAAGAGGGATACGAGGTTCGTGGCTTTGCGCCTACTACACGAGCAACCAAGCAGCTCGCAGAAAGTGGAATTCAATCAGAGACGCTACAGAAGTTCATCCGCCGGCGAGAGGAAGCGCCGGCGACTCACAATCGGCTTTTCGTGCTGGATGAAAGTTCACTTGCCAGCACCAGGAATCTTCACAAGTTCTTTGCCCGGCTCAATTCCTCCGACAAGGTGTTACTCGTCGGCGATAGCCGACAGCATCAAGCCGTTGAAGCTGGCACACCCTTCGAACAGTTTCAAAAGCATGGAATGGCGACTGTCAAACTGAGTGAAATCGTTCGTCAGCGGAAACCCGAATTGAAGCGCACCGTTGAGAAACTCTCAGCGAGGGAAATGCGCCTAGCGATCGACAGCCTTGAACAGCAAGGGCGGATCATTGAAATCGTCAGTACAAAGCAGCGCTTAAAAACAATCGCCAACGCATATTGTGAAAGCCCGGACAACACGCTCGTCGTTTCTCCGCGTAATCGGGAACGCGTCCAACTTAATTCCCTCATTCACCGACAGCTACAGCGCGACGGCAAGGTCAGCCGAGACGATCATCAGATGACGGTGTATGTGAATCGTCAAGACATGACTGGCACCGAACGTACCTTTGCCAATGCCTATGTGCCGGGCGAAGACATCCTCAGATACAACCACGCCAGCAAGGTCTATGGCGTTGAGGTTGGCGACTACGCCCGCGTGACCGCAAAGAATCATAAGGAGAATGAGATTACGGTTCACTTCGAAAACGGACGCGAACTCACCTACAACCCGCAGCGACTCTCAGGCGTGAGCGTCTATCGCGAAGCCGAGCGCGAATTCGCTGAAGGCGACCGCATTCAGTTCCGTGCGCCCTTGAGTGAAAAACGCGTTGCCAATGGCGAACTCGCAACCATTGCGAAGATTGGTGATGAGGAGCTAACGGTAAAGCTCGACAGCGGACGTGAAGTCAGCTTCGAGAAGGATCACTTTCGTCATATCGATCACGGCTACGGTGTTACAAGCCATTCTTCACAGGGAACTACGGTTGACCGTGTCCTCATAAACGCCGATACGAGCGAATCGCGAGTATTGGTTAATGATCGAATGGCCTATGTTGCCGTCTCGCGCGCCCGAGAAGACGCGATCATTTACACAAACTCAATTCAAGAATTACGCGGCGCTCTGGATCGCCGTGTCGATAAAGAGATGGCGCTGGAAGCCACGAAAGAAAGCTTCGATCAACGTCAGAACCAGCGCAACGAATCCAGTCAAGATGCCCTTCGGGATCGAGCAGACTCGGCTTTCCATCAGGGTCTCGAGGAAAGCACTTTGGACGACTACGAACAGACTGAAGTGCTTGGGAACGACGCTGCACAGTCTGAGGAGGTCGAACTTGAATTCGCCCTATAGCGAAACCACTGATGAAGTCTTTGTTAACTGGGGGAGTTATGAATGACTATCAAGACAACCACAACCTAATGTCAGAGAAACAAGCGGCTGCGCGTTTAGGTATTTCGCGCATCACTTTGCTGCGGGCACGGGAGGCCGGGCGAATTCGGTTCTTTCGCATCGGGACCCGTGTGCTCTACAACCAGGAGCAGCTTAGTGATTTTTTGACTACTTGTGAACGCAAAGGTTCGAAACTAGCCGTACCACGCGAACGCAGCCGTATTCACGCCGCAACGGGGTAGGCTGATTCGTGCGCCTGAAATTACAAGATCGTGCGGAAGCCGCGTTCCGATGCGCCGGCAGTAAACGCTACTCAAATCAGACTGCGTCTGAAGGCATGAAATACATCTACAAGAGCGAATACCCATCATCAATGATCCTAAGGGCAGCGAGTATCGCTTGCCTTTTGACCTGAGTAATCGGTCGGCCCTCTGCTAAATGATACAAGTTGGCGCCTATCGCTGACATCGTGCGCTTCTATGCTTTTGAGAAAGCTGATCTGGCGACCCTGCAACGCGCGATGAAGCTGCAAGCTTCGTCTGAAGAGTTGGCGCGAATATTTTCAAAGATAAGTTCGAAAACTCGCCTCATAGCGCCCATTGCAAGAACCTTGACTTGTCTGAGGGTTTAGCCCAAGATCCTTGGTATATTGTCGTAGTTTTCTTCACCTGCTCTTGTCATCTAGACGGGCCTCAGATCATGACATCAGCACCTCACGTTGGGGACCGATTAGCGATTCAATCCTTCTCTGAATTGCTTAACTCGCACATTTCTCTATTTGCCAGCCACTTGTTAAGCCTCTCCTCCTTTACAGCGCTTATTATGTCCGCGGTAACTCGAAGCATATTGCCGACTTCACTCTTCTCTTTGGTCTTGGCGTTGAACCCGATCCAGATTCGCGCACAAGTGTCCAATGGCGGGTTCAACCCAGCCGCCCGAAGTGTGGCCCCGAAAGACTGCGAGTATAGACTTGTGAAAGGGGACACTGAATTTGCCGTCTGGGGAGCGAGCTCGTTCGATGCGCCAACGCTCATCGGGAGCACCTACAGGCCACTCGCCATGTTGGGCCTCAGGTATGGAAGGATCGTAGGCACGAATCACCTGGGCACGCTGGAGTACGTTGCAGACGTCATTCCTCTAAATCTTGTCTTCAATCAACGCGATGGACGTGGGATTGTTGGCAAGGTATACGGGGTGGGGATTAATTACGGCGGTCTGAAAGTTTCTTACCTGCGGCGCTCGCGTGTAAAGCCTTTCGTTAGTATGAGCGGCGGTCTCGTGTTCTATGCTCGGCCCGTCCCTCGGGAAGGTAGGAAGTTGAATTTCACGTACAGCCTCGACTTCGGCGTTGATATTTTTGCCAGTAAGAAAAAGGCATTAACTTTCGGGTATAAGTTTTACCACGCCTCCGACGGAGTCCATAGGAATGAAAACATCGGCACCAATGACAACATGATAAGCATCGGGCTCTCTTTTTTCAGGTGACTCAGATGAAACAGTCCAAGCGTTGACAGAACTTTGAGTGCGCGAGCGCAACATTCGCAGATTCGCGTGGTGCTAAGCAAGAGGTTCCGATCATGAGTAACGTCAACGACTACCCAGCAGCTCCAGAAACAACCTCGACAAACCAAGGGCGCCCCTTGTCGAGCGAGCAGCTTGTGACCCAGGACCCGGTATTCAGGCTGCTTCATGAAAAGTTAGGCGCCCCTCTGACGGTGATCCTTAACGTACTGTTGGCTGGGCTTGTTTTCGTGGCTGATGTTCTAAGGGAAGCGCCTGCTGAACGACCCTTCGAAGTCTTAACTTCAATCAGGAAGCTTCTAATTATCTCCTTTGGTTTGTCCGTGTATTTTCTGCTGCCGCGTTGGATCGCCGATTTATTTAATGGCTTGAAGAGTAATAGAGTGATCGCAAAGGCACGCGCTAGTTACAACTCTGACGATTTTCAAAATGATACAGCTAGGAGAATTGATAAAAGGATCTGTTCAGTTTTGGGGCTCACGTTTGTGGTCGTGTTCTGGATCCACCGCATGCTCACCTATTCACACAAACGCCCTTTTTGGTTAGAGGTAGTGGCTCTCGTGTTCGTTTATGCGCTGCCGTATTATGCGTATCTAGTCTCAATCATCAAATTCTGCCTGACCTTGTTTTCAACAAAGCGCCTCTTTGACTTGTTTGAAGTCAAAATAAGCCCACTCCACGTGGACGGTGTCGGCGGCTTTAGGCCGATAGGCCGCATGCTTTTGAGATATGCAGTTGTGCTCGCGATCTTTGTTTCACTAGCCACAGTAGGGAGGGTCTTGTCATATCACGATCATAGCTTGCATGTGACTCTAAACCGGAGCGAGGTCTATATGGCAGGTGCAGCTTGCATGCTTCTTCCCATGTTTCTTTGGGGCTGGCTGTGGGTGCCTCATAAGGCCATGATTGAGTATCGTAATGACAAGCTCGGGAAATTGGCCGAAGAGTTGCAGAATGTGGATGCCGAGAAGGAAGCTGAGCTTCTTGCGGGGCGTAAGAAAACATATGAAATAGCGAAGGAGAGTTATCCGACTTGGCCGATGAGTTTTCATCAGGTGAGGTACTTTTTAGGTCTCATAATGACTCCTTTCATCGCGACAATTACTACGGTGCTGGTACAATTACTGTGGGCGCGGTTAACTAAACATTAACGAAGAATAGGTCGTTCAGATTTTTGCTCCGCTCAGGTCGTTTCTGTACATCACTTTGGCAACTCATATGAGTCCTTTCTGAAACTTCTTTGATGGTACTGTCGAACAATTCTTCCAAATATATCCAGGACCGAACCGACTTCGCGCGCCGCAAAGCAGCAGCTAATGATTTTCTCAGTTCCTGAGAACGCAAGGGCTCGAAATTAGCCGTTTCGCGCGAACCCGCTCATTCGCGACGTGATCGAGTTATTCCAAGAATTGCTTGAAAAGAGCATCCAATGTGGGCGCGAATGTGGGCTTTTAGCACCACAGGCGACCGTATGGTCGCCTGTAAATTGTTGCAAATAAGTGGTGAGCCGAGCAGGACTCGAACCTGCGACCCACTGGTTAAAAGCCAGTTGCTCTACCGACTGAGCTATCGGCCCACTTTGTTTTGAGGGAGTTTAAGGTTTCAAGTTTCAAGTTTCAAGTTAGTCGATTTTGCCAACCTGAAACTTGAAACCTGAAAACTCATCACCTTAGCCATTCCGCCAGCAATGATTCTCTGACGACAATTGTTTGCGATCGTTCAGGGCCGGTTGAGATCAAGCCAATCTGCACGCCGATTTGATTCGACAGGAAGTTGACGTACTCACGCGCTGCGCGCGGCAGATCGCTTAGTTGCGTTGTGCCGAGAGTTGAAGTCTTCCATCCGGGTAAAGTTTCATAAATCGGTTCGACGCCCCGTAGGTCGTGAGACACCGAGGGCAGCGAATCACATTTTTTCCCGTTAAGGTTATAGCCGACGCAGACCTTTATCTCTTCCAACGCATCCAGCACGTCGAGCTTCGTCAGCGCCACGGAACTGAAGCCGTTGATCTCGGCCGCGTAGCGCGTCGCGAAAGCATCGAACCAACCGCAGCGTCGCGGGCGTCCGGTCGAGGCGCCGTATTCGCGGCCGCGTTCACGAATCAGCTGTCCCAGTTCTTCCTCGCCCTCCAGCATTTCGGTTGGGAACGGGCCTTCCCCGACTCTGGTGGTGTAAGTCCGCACGATGCCCAGCACGCCGGTAATGTGCCTGGGCGCGAGACCGGTGCCGACACACGCGCCGCCGACTGTCGTGCTCGAAGACGTGACAAAGGGATAGGTGCCGTGATCGACATCGAGCAGAGTGGCCTGGGCGCCTTCGAGCAAGATTGTGCGACGAGCGGCCGCAGCTTGATTCAGAAAGTGGCTGGTGTCCGCGATAAAAGGCGCCAGTCGCTCAAGCATCGTGGTCGTTTCGGCGATGATGGTTTCCGCGTCGAGCGCCTCACCGCCGTAGGCTTCGATGATCCGGTTTGCGTCTTCGAGATTGCGTTCAATGCGTGAACGCAGCACTTCCGGCACCAGCGCGTCAGCAACGCGAATGCCCCGACGTCCGGCCTTGTCTTCATAAGCAGGACCGATGCCGCGCAGGGTGGTGCCGACTTTCTCGTTGCCGAGCCGCTCTTCGCTCGTGTGATCGAGCGCGCGATGGTAGGGAAGAATCAAATGCGCGCGCGAACTGACCTTCACGCGTTCCGGCGTAATCTGAATGCCCTGGGCTGCCAGCCGGTCCGCCTCTTCAAAGAACGCTTTGGGATCGATGACCATGCCGTTCCCGAGGACGCACGTCTTACCTTCGTGAACGATGCCTGAGGGCAGCAAGTGCAGGACGAAGGACTGATTACCAACCTGGACTGAGTGACCGGCATTGTGGCCGCCCTGGTAGCGGACGACGATGTCGAAACGCTCGGCGAGCAAGTCGACGATCTTGCCTTTTCCTTCATCGCCCCATTGGGCGCCTATGACTGCGATAACCATGAAAAGAAAGAAGTCAGTAGTCAGAAGTCAGTAGTCAGAAGTTTTAGAGAATCAGAGTCAGGATAAACAGATATGGAATAGTCGGCGTAACCATGCTGACTTCTGGCTTCTAACTTCTGTCTCCTGCCTTTCAAACAGACACAAAACAGGCGCGGCTGCGCACATCACGTAACCGCGCCTCATTAGTAGCTGAGCAGCAGTTAGGCCGCAGTGGCCGCACTGACATGCTTTTCAATCATTTTGGAAATCGCAGCTTCAGAGGTGGCGCCCACAACGCGCTCTTCCTCGTGGCCGTTCTTGAAAAGGATCAGCGTCGGAATGCCTTTGATGCCATAACGCTGGGACACTGAAGGGTTGTCGTCAACATTCAGTTTCACCACGCGGGCGTTGCCCGCATATTTCTCGGCGACGGCTTCGACAGTCGGCGCCAGCATGCGGCAAGGCGCGCACCAGGCGGCCCAAAAGTCGACCAATACTGGCTGATCCGATTTCAGCACATCGTCTTCAAAACTGTTGTCGCTGACTTCTTGTACGTGATCACTCATTGAAAAACTCCTTGGGATTCGATGTTAATTCTAATTGACTGTTAGTTAGCGCGCGGAATCTCTTCGTAAAGTTTAATGTATTTCTTCGCGGCGTACGACCATGAATTGTCGGTCGTCATTCCGTTCTGCTGAATTTTCTTCCAAGCTTCCGGCTGCTTATAAAAGTAAAGCCCTTCGTGGATTTTTTCAAGCATGGCCGCGGCTGTGTAGCCGCCAAACTTGAACCCAGTGCCCGCGCCGGTGGCCGGATCGAAATTTTGCACCGTATCATCCAGGCCGCCGGTCGCGCGCACGACCGGGACGGTCCCATAACGCATGCTGTACATCTGATTGAGCCCGCAGGGCTCATAGAGTGAGGGCATCAGAAAAAGATCGGCGCCGGCTTCTATTTGATGCGCCAACGGCTCGCCCGCGAATCCTTTGTAGATGCCCACGCGATGCGGCGCCGTGTCGTGCAGTGCCTGCAGGAAGTTTTCGTATTCCTCCGCGCCGGCGCCTAAGGCGATGAAGAACGCGCCGGTGTCGAGAATGCGGTGCGCCGCCTGGCGAATCAGATCGTAGCCCTTCTGCGCGACCAAACGCGAAATGATGGCGATGATGGGCCGTTCTGGTTCGTCGGGCAATCGGAATCGGCGCAGCAGATCGATTTTGCATTTATGCTTGCCACTGAGATCGTCAGCGGTGAAATTCGCCGCAATGTTCGGGTCGGTTTCCGGATTCCAAACCTCGTAGTCGACGCCATTGGTAATTCCGGCCAGCCGATCGCGGCGCGCGCGCATCAACCAGTCAAGGCCGTAGCCTTGCTCAGGAGTCTGAATCTCTCGCGCGTAGCGTGGACTGACTGTCGACAGCGCATCGGCGGCCATGGCGCCGGCTTTGAGCGCCGACGCGGCGTGGTTCGAAAGGAACAAGTCTCTTTCGTCGCCGAATCCTAACCACCAAAGGTCCTTCGGATCGAACACACCCTGGTAGGCGAGGTTATGAATCGAGAAGAGAATTTTGGTTTGCGCGAAGAACTCATCGGCTTTCCGCAACCGTTGCATCTCGGCCGCGGCGAAGCCGGTCTGCCAATCGTTGCAATGCAACACGTCAACTGGTTTATCGAGTTTTCGCGTCAGCGCCACCGCCGCGCGACAGAAAAAAGCGAAGCGTTCGAAGTCGTCATTGTCGCCGTAGATCTTCCCGCGATTGAAATAGTGCGGCGCGTCGATGAAATAAGTGGGGGCCGCCAGTTCATCGCTTTGCCAGACGCGAATATGCGGAGTCTGGCCGCGCCAAAACATGCCCAATGCTTCATCGAAAACCTTCAGCCGGCTGCGATCGATGGAATCATAGAGCGGGAGAATCAGGAGCGAATCAACACCTTCGGCGTGCAGCGACTTGGTCAGCGCGCCGGACACATCTGCGAGGCCGCCAACTTTGGCGAAGGGAACGGCTTCCGGTGAAAGGATTACTATTCGCACGCTTTATCTTAGAGTGGCGTAGCCCGAAACATTTATGGTACCAACGGGCCCCTCTCAACAGTTCGGAGCAAACGAAATGCACGCATTCCGTTTGCTCCGAAGTTCGTTACCACAAGCGATGAAGCTATAAACATCATGCCGCTAAGCGGCTCAGGTCTGCATTGAAGCCAAAAACTCCGCGTTGCTCTTGGTCTTCTCCAGACGCTCGAGCACGACTTCCATCTGCTCGGTTGGCGAGAGCGGATTGAGCACGCGGCGCATGACCCAAATGCGAGCCAGATCGTCCTTCGGAATCAGCAACTCTTCCTTGCGGGTTCCGGAGCGCTGCAGGTCGATGGCCGGGAACAGACGCTTGTCACTCAAGCGGCGATCGAGATGGATTTCGCAGTTGCCGGTGCCTTTGAACTCTTCGAAGATTACGTCGTCCATGCGCGAACCGGTGTCGATGAGCGCGGTGGCGATGATCGTCAGCGAGCCGCCTTCTTCGATGTTGCGCGCGGCGCCGAAGAAACGCTTCGGTCGTTGTAGTGCGTTTGAATCGATACCGCCCGAAAGAATCTTGCCGCTCGGCGGCACGACCGCGTTGTGCGCGCGGGCGAGACGGGTGATTGAGTCGAGCAGAATCACGACGTCACGCTTGTGTTCGACCAGCCGCTTGGCTTTTTCGATCACCATGTCGGCGACTTGAACGTGGCGCGTCGGCGGTTCATCGAAGGTCGACGAAATCACTTCACCCTGAACTGAGCGCTGCATATCGGTAACTTCTTCCGGGCGCTCGTCGATGAGCAGAACGATGAGCGTAACCTCCGGATGGTTCTGCGCGATCGAGTTGGCGATCGTCTGCAACAACATGGTCTTACCGGTGCGCGGCGGCGAAACGACCAGCGCGCGCTGTCCTTTGCCAATCGGTGTAACCAGATCGATGACGCGCGCGGAGAGATTGTCCGCCTGAACCTCCATCTTGAGCATCTCGTCCGGATAGAGCGGCGTCAGGTTGTCAAAAAATACTTTCTCGCGCGCCTGCTCAGGCGACTCGAAGTTGATCGCTTCGACCTTGATCAGGGCGAAGTAGCGCTCGCCTTCTTTGGGCGGCCGAATCTGACCGCTAATCGTATCGCCGGTACGCAGATCGAACTTGCGAATTTGCGAAGGCGACACGTAGATATCGTCCGGGCCGGGCAGGTAGTTATATTCCGGGGCACGGAGGAAGCCGAAGCCGTCCGGCAGCGTCTCCAGCACACCTTCGGAGAATATCAATCCGCTCTTTTCGGTCTGCGCCGCCAGAACTTTGAAGATCAGTTCCTGCTTGCGCATGCCGGTTGCTCCCGGCACGTCCATAGTCTTGGCGACCTGGGTGAGCGCCGAGATCGACATGTCCTTCAGCGCAGAGAGATTGAAAACTTCTTCTCTTCCGTCTCTGCCCGCGGCGGCCTCTGCGGGCGCTTCGGCCGTGGCTACGCCGCCGCCGTCATTGTTATTGCTGCCGCCGTTATTACTGCGTCGTTGTTTTGGCATATCAGTTCTTTCGTGCGCAGTTTCTCTGCGTCTGTGTGGTTTGTCTTTCAATTGATTTCACGCTTGTCGGTCAAAGGAAAAGTTTCCGTGCGGTGTGCTTATTTGAGAAGCTCGTGTGGGGGCTTCTCGCCGCAATGCTTAAGAACTCCTGGCCGTGTGTCCGTCAGTGTTCGGAATCCAGATGTAGTTAAGGTCGCTTCGAATTGGATGCCGATTAATGGGGATTCGTGGCTCAGGTCAGAACAGGGTTTCAGCCAAGGCCGGTGACTACTTGCCGCGATTAACGAATTCGGAAATTCAATTCTAAACAAAACTCGAAAAAGCGCAAGCGTGAAATCACCAGCAAGCTTGCTTCACCCTAACCCTTTAGCGACTTTTCTATTGCACTCCAAAGTTGCTCGCGCCCGTGACGCTTAGTCGATGAATAGGTAATCAAATCCGTGCCCTGAAATATTTGATTTGCGCGTTTGACGCTTTGAGCTAATTCGTTTTTTGAAAGCTTATCGGATTTGGTTATAACGATTAGGTGCGGCTTGTGATTATGCTGAAGCCACTCGTGAAGCTGCAAATCATGCTTCGAAGGTTCGTGACGCGAATCAACTATATGAATTGATAACACAAGCTGTTCGCGTTTCGCAAGGTACTCTTCGGCGGCGGCGCCCCATTCAGCTTTTAGTCCGCGGGGGGCGCGCGCGTAGCCGTAGCCCGGCAGGTCGACAAAACGAAACTGCTTGTTGATTAGAAAGAAGTTGAGCATTTGCGTCCGGCCCGGCGTAGACGAAGTACGCGCGAGTCCGCGGACGCCCAAAAGGGAATTAATCAGGCTTGATTTGCCGACGTTGGAACGGCCCAGGAAGGCGATTTCAGGGGTGGCGTCGTGCAGCCAGTCGCTTTCTTTCAGCGCGCTCTTAAGGAATTCGGCGCTCGTGATTTTCATTGGTCAACGAGCGCCTCCATCCTCTCGATCGAAAATGCGTTTACGATTGGCTGCCACCGGCAGCGGCCGTGGCTTGCTGCGCGCGCATTGCCTGAATTTGTTTGAACCGCTCGCGCATGCTGGCCATACGAGCTTCAATGTTCGGCATGCGTTTCACGACAGTTTCGAGACTCTTGGCAAAGTCCGGATTGTCGAACATGGTCCGCATTTCCTGCAGCACCGGTTCGATCTTCATGTAGACGATCATGTGCTCGCCGTTGGTGGTATTGAACAGGTCCTCGTCAATTGCGCCACTGACCACCATGGCGCAGGCCATGTCCCAATATGACAGCACCATGCGCATATAGCCGCTTTGTTCGCCCATCATGGTGGCCATCACATCCTGCAGGCTGGTGGGATTGAAAGTGAACCACCAGTTGCGCGCTTCGCGCATGACACTCTCGCGGCGGAGGTCATAGAGTTTCAGAATCAGATCTGCGTCTTCGTGTTTACCCATCTTAATTGCTCCCTCATGTAGAAGATTGTCAACGGCCTAAGCGCAGTCACACGTGTGTGCTGCGCCTGTGGAATGCGAATTGAGAAAAACTTAACCTGTGGGCCTGAGCTACTGCTCGACGGGCGCTTGCAAGCCCGGAGGTGGCTCGGTGGTCCAAATCGGCGGCGTCTTGGTCTCGTCGTTGATCGGTGCGTTCGCACTTTCCTCAATCAGAGCCAGCGCGATCACTTCATCGATGGTTTCGACCAGATTGATGTCCATGACGCTACGGATTTCTTCGGGCACTTCCACCAGGTCTTTTTCGTTGTCCTTCGGCAGGAGAATCGTGTCGATCCCGAAACGATGGGCCGCCAGAAGTTTTTCCTTGACGCCGCCAATCGGCAGCACGCGGCCGCGCAGCGTAATCTCGCCGGTCATCGCGACGTTGTTGCGAATCGGCGCGCGCATCAACGCAGATGCCATGGCGACGGCCATGGTGATGCCCGCGGACGGACCATCCTTCGGGATTGCGCCTTCAGGAATATGTATGTGGAGATCGCGCTTGCGAATGAAATCCAGACTCATGCCCAGTCGTTCCGCGCGCGCCTTAATACAGGTCAGCGCCGCCTGGGCTGATTCCTGCATCACGTCGCCGAGCTTCCCGGTCAGCGTGACCGCGCCACGTCCCTTGACGAGCGTCGCTTCAATCTGCAAAACCTCGCCGCCAACTTCCGTCCAGGCCAGGCCGGTCGCCAGGCCAATTTCGCTTTCGGCGGCAATGCCTTGCTGCCGGAACTTGATCGGTCCGAGCATTTGCTGCACGCGCTCGGCATCAATGACGTCCTTGAATCCGGCTTCGACATTTTCGCCGACGAACTTGCGCGCCACCTTGCGACAGCACGATCCAATTTCGCGTTCGAGATTGCGCACGCCCGACTCGCGCGTGTAATGACGAATGATTTCGAGAATGCCTTCGTCGGTGAATTCAAAATGTTCGGCGCGCAAGCCGTTTGCTTCCGACTGTTTAGGAACCAGGTGTCGCTTGGCGATTTCGAGTTTTTCGCGTTCCGTATAACCCGACAAACGCAGCACCTCGAGACGATCCTGCAACGGCGGCGGAATCGTGTGCAACACGTTGGCCGTGGCGATGAAGAAAACTTTTGAAAGGTCGTACTCGACGTCGAGATAATGGTCCTGGAACATGTGGTTCTGTTCCGGGTCGAGAACTTCGAGCAGGGCCGCGCTCGGGTCGCCGCGAAAATCCGTTCCCAACTTGTCGACTTCATCGAGCAAAAGCACCGGATTGACCGTGCCGGCCTTCTTCATCATCTGGATGATTTGACCGGGCAGCGCGCCGATATAAGTCCGGCGATGACCGCGAATTTCGGCTTCGTCGCGGACGCCGCCGAGCGACAACCGTACGAATTTTCTGCCGGTCGCGCGCGCGATCGATTTACCCAGGCTGGTTTTTCCAACTCCCGGAGGTCCGACGAAGCAGAGAATGGATCCCTTCGGGTTTTTTACCAGCTGACGAACGGCAAGATATTCGAGGATGCGGTCCTTAATTTTGTCGAGTCCGAAGTGGTCTTCGTTGAGCACCTCTTCCGCTTTCGCCAGATCCTTAATCTCTTTTGATTTCGTTTTCCACGGCACATTGACGAGCCAATCGATGTAGGTGCGCGAGACGGTGCCTTCGGCCGACATCGGCGGCATCGCTTCCAGCCGGTGCAATTCCTGAAGCGCCTTCTCTTTGGCTTCTTCGGTCATGCCGGCTTCTTCGATCTTTTTCTTCAATTCGTCGAGTTCGGCGCGCTCATCCTTGCGGCCCAGTTCTTTGTGAATCGCCTTGATTTGCTCGTTGAGGTAGTACTCCTTCTGCGCCTTCTCCATCTGACGCTTCACCCGCGTCTGAATGGTGCGATCAAGCTGACGCTTCTCGAGTTCGATTTCCAAAATCTCGATCAAACGAGCGAGACGCGCCTGCGCCGAAAACAATTCGAGCAATCCTTGTTTGTCTTCAACCGAAATCCGCAGTTGCGACGCCAGCGCATCGCCCATGTGCGAAGGATCGGCATTACGCATCGCGGTCTGCAACGCATCCGGTTGGACGTCTGGCGCCAGCCGCAGGTGTTGTTCGATCAACTGGGCAATCTTCTGCACCAACGCGTCGGTCCGCACGCCCTCTTCACTTACCACCGGTGCGCGACGGACGGTGGCGGTGAAAGCGCCCGCGTTGTTGTCGACGCGAATCGTCGTGGCACGCTCACGCCCTTCGACGACGACTTTGATTTGACCGTTCTCCTGTCGCTGCGATTGCAGAATCCGCGCGATGGTTCCCACGCGATAGATCTGCTCAGGAGTCGGTTCATCAACCGTCGCATCATGCTGCGTCGAAAGAAAGATCGTCCGATCAGAGGCGAGCGCCATTTCCAGCGCACGCACTGAGCCGGGCCGACCGATCTTGAAAGCAACTTTAGTGAAGGGAAAAATCACGACATCGCGAATCGGCACCATCGGGTAGCGGGCGATGTCGGCAGGGGTTCGGTCTGAATATTCTTCCATGGATTCCTTATTGCGGGGTGTGAACGCTGAAGCTGACTCCTGAGTCCGCCGGGACAATTCAAATATACAACGAATGAGGGCTTGCTCGAAGATTATTCAGCCGTCAATTCGGTCTCGCTGCGGGGCAATTCGCTACAAGGGCGGCTCTTTGGCGAAACTACGTGATTGTAAACCATTTAGACCGCGGGACGCTACTATGCTTTTCCGCACGGTTTTCCGCGAAATCCTACTTCAAGTGCGGCTTGAGATTGAGGTTTTTTACCAGCCGGTGAAGATAGTTGGGATGCAGGCCGAGTAGTTTGGCCGCTTCCGTAAAGCTCCCGTCAGATTTCTTCATGGCCTCGATAATAATTTCCTTCTTCGTGGTCGTTACGTGATCGTGATAACCCGTCGGTGGTGAAGATGAGTGGAGCGCGGCGGCTTCGAGCAGCGGTTCAGGCAAATCTTCACTGAGAATGTGTTCAGTGCTACCCATTACGACTGCGCGTTCGACGGCATTTTCGAGTTCGCGCACGTTGCCGGGCCAATCGTAAGTTTGCAGCAGCTTTTGCGCTGCCGGAGAAATCCCCACAACCCGGCGATTGCACTTATCGGCATACTTCGCCGCAAAGTAGTTGGCCAACATCGGAATATCTTCGACGCGACTGCGCAAGGCGGGCATTTTCAATTCGACAACGTTCAGGCGGAAAAACAAATCGTGGCGGAAATCTCCGCTGGCGATGGCGGCATTAAGGTCCTGGTTGGTCGCGGCGATCACGCGAATGTCGACCTTGATTGGTTTGTTGCCGCCGACGCGCTCGAATTCACGCTCTTGCAGGACCCGCAGCAGTTTCGTCTGTAACCCGGGCGAGAGTTCGCCAATTTCATCAAGAAAAACTGTGCCGCCGTCGGCAAACTCCAGACGGCCTTTGCGCTGATTGAGCGCGCCCGTGAACGCGCCCTTTTCGTGGCCGAACAGTTCGCTTTCCAATAGAGACTCGGCCAGCGCGGCGCAGTTCACCGCAACAAATGGCTTGGTCGATCGACGGCTGTTGGTATGAACGGCGCGCGCTGCCAGTTCCTTGCCGGTCCCGCTTTCGCCGGAAATCAAAACAGTCGAATCGGTGACCGCAACTTTCGTAATCAAGTTATAGACCTGCTGCATAGGTTCGCTTTCGCCGATCATGTTGTGCTGAAGATTGGCGTCGGCGATCAGCTGCTGGTTCTCGTTCTCCAGATTCCTGATGTGCCTGACATTTTGAATCGCCACCGCGGCGATGGCCGCGATCGCCGTAATCAACTGCAGATGGTCTTCGTCAAATCTTACGTCCGGCACGTCCGTGTCGAGATAGATGACACCGAGCGCCTTTCCATGGACGACCAGCGGCACGCATAAAAGCGAACGCGAATGCGCGGAAATCAAGCTCTCGGTCTGCAGCGCCTCAGCGTTTTGGGCGTCGGTGATAAGCATCGCGGCGTTGTCCTTCAGCACGCGCCGCACGATGGTGCTGCTCACCGTGACTTTCTGATTTGGCCCATAGACGCGATCCAATCCGAACACGGAGGTGAATTGGTCGGCAAAATCTGCGTCATCGCTAAGTAGCAGGATGGCTCCGTGCTTCGCCGGGACAACTTCAAAAATCAATTCCAGGAGCCGCTCCTGCAATTCCTCCAGATCGCGAATCGAATTTATTGAGGTGCTGACTCTTAACAAGGCCGCGAGGTCGCGCGCCATCAGGCCCAGTGCATCGGCATAAGTCCGACGCACGGTTGCCCCGCTGGTGATCTCGCTGTCGTCAAAACGAATTTCGCTTGTGCGAGCCGGCTCGTCCGTGTCTTCGTAAAGGAAGAAGAACTGGGAATCGCCGATGCGGACCCGGTCGCCGTGCTGAAGTTCGCGCCGCCTCACCGGCACGTCATTCACGAATGTGCCGTTGCGGCTGCCGAGGTCGGCGATGACGAAGCGGTCGCCATCCCGTTCGATGATCGCGTGACGGCGAGACACCGAGGCATTGCCAATCTTCAAAGTCGCGCCCGCCTGGCGACCAATCAACACGGGGCCTTCCGTCATTGAGATGACAGTGTCGTCAAGCTTTCCAGTAATGGCGGCTATGCGAGGCTTCATTATCGTCGGCTGCGTTTCGATTGTCGGGGGAGTGCCAGTGTACGCATGTCCGCTTCGCGCCGCAACAATTTTTGCTATCCACGGTTTTATGGGTGAGTCTATCTCATTAGATAACCGACCTATCTGGTTGGATAGAGATTGTAGCGACCTCCACGCAACCGCACCGCATTGCTGAAAAATTGACGGGGCAGGGACAATGTCTATTGCCGCGGGAGTTAGAAGTAATCAAGTTCGGTTGGAAGAATTCCCGTTGGGGCCTGGCACGCGTTTCGCCATTCGTTGCCGCACAAAGGTTGACGGTCGATCAAAATCGACCACGCTCTCAGGAGCAGAAGGAGGAGACAATGAAAAGGCAGATTGCAAAGGGGCTCGCGATGTTGATGGTGACGCTGGCGGTGGCAGCGGCGTCGGCGGCGGTGGCGAATGGTCAGGCGAAGGCGCGCCTGGTTGCGCAGGTTCCGTTCGAGTTCATGGTAGCCGACCAAACACTCCGTGCCGGTGAATATCGCGTGGCGGCAATCGACCAGTCCGACGACACGATTGCTATTACTAACTCTCGCGGTGATAACACGATTCGGTTGAGCATGCCCGCGGAAAGAAACGGTCGCGACAAAGCTGCGAAACTGGTTTTCCATCGCTATGGCAGCACGTACTTCCTGTCGCAGGTTTGGATGGCGGGCGAAGGAACCGGGCGCGAGCTTCCCAAGAGCAAGCAAGAGCGCGCGATCGATCGCGAGCTGAAGGTTGCGTCGAATGGTCGCACCTTTGAAACTGTCGAAGTTGTTGCGGCGATGGCGCGGTAAGGATCTTCCACACGGACAAACGAGACCTATTCCGGTCTCGTTCCCGCAAGCAAAACGGCAATGCCGAGGCGATCGGCATTGCCGTTCTCATTTTGGATTTTGATTTACTCAGGCAGCGGCGTCGTCAACACCGGCGAGACCTTCGCCGGGCATCGCGCGTCGCCGTTCGACCATCTCGCTGGTGATCACAAATTCTTTGACGCGCTTCTGGGACGGCAGCGTGTACATCGCTTCGAGGAGCAACTCTTCGAGGATCATCATCAACCCGCGCGCGCCCACTTTACGCTCCAAGGCCTGACCCGCCACGGCCTTTAATGAATCATCGGTGAAGCGCAGCTTGACGCTGTCGAAATCGAATTTCTTCTGATACTGCTTGATCAGCGCGTTCTTTGGTTCCGTGAGAATTTTGACGAGCGCCGCTTCATCGAGTTCATGCAACACGCCGGCCACCGGCAGGCGTCCGACGAACTCAGGAATCAAGCCATAGCGGATAAGATCTTCAGGCTGGACGTGCGCCAGGGCGTCGGCCTGGCGTTGCGCGCCGGACTTCACCTCGGCATGGAAACCAAGCGACTTGTTTCGCAGCCGGCGTTCGACGACTTTCTCGAGACCGACGAAAGCACCGCCGCAGATGAAGAGAATGTTGGTTGTGTCGACGGGGAAGAACTCCTGATGCGGATGTTTGCGGCCACCCTGTGGCGGCACATTCGCGATGGTGCCTTCGAGAATCTTCAGCAGCGCTTGTTGGACGCCTTCGCCCGACACGTCGCGAGTAATCGACGGGTTTTCATCCTTGCGACAAATCTTGTCGATCTCGTCGATGTAGATGATGCCCTGTTGCGCGCGTTCAACGTCGCCGTTGGCGGCCTGCAACAGCTTGAGGATGATGTTTTCGACGTCTTCACCGACATAGCCGGCTTCAGTCAGCGTCGTGGCATCGACGATCGTAAACGGCACGCTCAACATGCGCGCGAGCGTTTGCGCCAGCAGAGTCTTGCCCGTGCCGGTCGGTCCAATCAGGACGATGTTTGATTTTTGAATCTCAACATCTGCGCGACGGCGCGCGAGTTCGATGCGCTTGTAATGTTGATAGACCGCGACCGAGAGACGTTTCTTGGTTTCGTCCTGGCCGATTACGTATTCGTCGAGGAAGGCTTTAATTTCGTTCGGCTTGGGAAGCGGCGGCCGTGAAGCTACCGATTCAGCTTGCTGATCGTCGCTGATGATCTCGTTGCAGATGTCGATGCACTCATTGCAGATGTAGACGGTCGGCCCGGCAATGAGCTTCTTGACTTCATTCTGCGATTTACCGCAGAACGAACATCGCAACGTGTCGTCGGTTCTTCTTACCATCTGGGGAAACTCCGTTTGAGACTGTAGCGCAACTTGCTGGTTGCGATCTTCTTCAACTTCGCAATCCCTATTAATCGGGATTGCGCTACAAAACGGGGGCTACTCGCGGTGCGCGATCACCTCGTCTATTAAACCATATTCCTTGGCCTGAATGGCGGACAAATATCGATCGCGCTCTACATCGCGTTCGATCGTCTCCATATCCTGGCCAGTGTGTTTAGCGAGAATCTCAGAGGTCAACTCGCGAATGCGAATCAATTCCTCTGCATGAATGCGCACGTCGGTGGCCTGTCCCTGCATGCCACCTGAGGGCTGATGAATGAGAATTCGTGAGTTCGGCAAGGCGAAGCGTTTGCCCTTGGCGCCGGCGGTCAGGAGCAACGCGCCCATCGAAGCGCACATGCCCACACAGATCGTCGTGACGTCGGGACGAATGAACTGCATGGTGTCGTAGATCGCGAGGCCGGCGGTGACCGATCCGCCCGGTGAGTTGATATAAAGATTGATGTCCTTTTCAGGATCTTCGGCCTCGAGGAAAAGCAATTGCGCGACGATCAAGTTGGCGATCTGATCGTCGATCGGCGTGCCGAGAAAAATGATGTTGTCTTTCAGCAGCCGCGAATAGATATCAAACGCCCGCTCGCCGCGTGACGTTTGCTCGACAACCATCGGTATCAGGGCCATATATTTTAGATTTCAAATCTCAAATTTGAGATTTCAGAAAAAGGAAATTCAAAACTCCGAATTGCTAATTTGAGATTTCAAAAAAATAAAAAGAGACAGTAAGCACTCGCCAGTAAGCAGAAAAACTTGGTGAAGCGGTTATTCTGACTCCTGACTACTTGCTTCTGACTCCTGTTTCTCTTCCTTCCATTCTTCGTCGGTTACTTTCGCATTCGCGACCAAAAAGTCGAGCGCTTTGCGATTGCGCAACCTGGAAGCGATGCTAGATTCGCCACCTTGCTTTGTCAAGACGGCACGCACTTGTTCTGGTGTCTGTTTCGATGCGTTTGCGATCGCGTTGATCTCATCATCGATATCCTGATCGCTGACTTCTAATTTCTCAGCGTCGGCCACTGCTTCCAGCAGCAACGAACTGCGCAGTTCGAACCCGGCCTGCTCTTTCATATTCTCGCGCGCCTTGTCCCAGTTCAATTCCGGATTACGCGGATCGATGCCGTGGTTAACCATGTCGCGCACCACGGATTCAAATCGATGTTCAGTCTGATGCGCGACCAGGCGTTCAGGCAATTCAACTTCGTGCGCGTCTACCAGCTGGCGCAAAAGACCCGAACGCATTTTCCCCTCGGCTTCGTCGCTCGCCTGAGTTTCAAGATCGGCGCGAACTTTCTGACGCAATTCAGCCAGCGACTCGATTTCGTCGCTCAGACTTTGCGCCCACTCATCGTCGATCTCCGGCAGCTCTTTAAGGCGCACGGCGTTGACCTTCACGGTGTATTCGACCGACTTGCCGGCCAGGCCTTTAGCGCTGAAATCCGGCGCATAATCAACCAAAAATGTCTTTTCGTCGTCGGCCTTCGCGCCGGTCAAATTATCGGTCATCTCTTGCACGACGCCCTGGCCACCAAGCACCAGGTCGACATCCTCGACGTTGATTGGTTCGGCCTCCGGATCATTAACGAACTTTCCGTGGAAGTTTGCGGTCACCGTGTCGCCAACCTGGGCGCCGCGATCTTCCACCGGTTGCAGCGAAGCCGAATTCTCGCGCAGTTGTTGAATGACCGTTTCAACGTCTTCGTCTTTGACCGCGCGAGTCTGGCGCGTCGCCGCGAGGCCTTTGTAATTGCTGAGCTTGATCTCCGGCAAGACGTCGACATTGACATTGAACGAGATCGGCTGCTGGCCTAACTGGTCCAGGCCTTCGCTGTTTTCGAGATTCAATTCAGGTTCGCCGAGCGCTTCAATATTGTGTTCGGTGATTGCCGACTGCACCGCGTTCGGCAGCAGCTCGCGCAAAACTTCAGTGCGGATCTGATCTTTAAATCGCGAGCGCACGACGGCGCGCGGCGCATGTCCGGGACGAAAGCCCGGAACCGTCGCCGCCTTTGCGTAATTGTCACTAATGCGATCGTAGACCGCGCGCACAGCGTCGGCATCGATCACGACGTCGATCTGTTTACGAGTTGCAGAGATTTCTTTGAGTTCAGTTTTCATAAAATAGAGGTTAGAGATTAGAGGCTAGAGATTAGTACCTTTAAATCAACGACGGTTTAATGTGATCATTTTCGTTCGTTAGATTCCGATTCGAGAGAGTTATTGGTCTTCATGATGCAAGTTGACTAACCTCAAATCTCTAGCCTCAAACCTCTTCGTTTGGTGCGAAAGGGGGGACTCGAACCCCCACACCTTTCGGTACCAGATCCTAAGTCTGGCGCGTCTGCCAATTCCGCCACTTTCGCGCGCAAGCGAGCATAGCATAGCCGATCAATCGTGTCAGAATCCCGACTTGTCGGGATTCGGTAACTCGCCGAATCGTTTCACGATTAAATAAACCGGCAGGCTGATCGCCAACAGTCCGAGCGCCCACAAACTATTTTTGGTGTCGCCCGCAACCGCACCGGCCAGGAAGGCAATCGATCCGAAGATCACGATTAGCGTCGTCCAGGGATAGCCCCACACGCGATAAGGCCTTGGGAGATCGGGTTCGCGCCGGCGCAACACAATCACTGAAATAAAAGCCAGCGTGTAATACGAGACGAAAAAGAACGCGACGACGGCCAGCACCTGATTGAAAGTCCCGCTCACGATGAAGAGCACCGCCACCACCGTACTGACCAGCAGCGTGATCGTCGGCGTCCCGCCTTTGTTGACTGCTCGTCCGTGATGAGTGAAGAGCCCGTCACAACTCATCGCATACAACGTCCGTGGTCCGCTCAGCGTGTAGGCATTGATCGTGCTCAGCATCGATATGATGGCGAGGACGCGAATGACCTTGTCTCCATACGCGCCGAAAACTACGCTGGCGGCGGTGCCGACGGCGAGTTCATCTCCCGCCATTCTCGCCAGTCCGAGCAGATGCAACAGCGCCCAATTGATCAGAACGTAGATGGCGATCACCGACAGCACGCCGCCAAACATGGACACCGTTACATCGCGTTTCGGGTTGCGCACTTCACTGCCGAAATAACAGACGCCGTACCATCCGTCATAGGTGTACAAGACGCTCTGTAACGCGATAATTATCGCAGCGAAAAGCGCCAGCCCGTGTGGGACTGGCAGCGTTGCAGCTGTCGCCGGCGTGCTCGCCGAAGGATATATGAGCGCGATGATCGCGAACGCGGTGAACGCGAGAACTTTGATCAGACTCGTCACGTTTTGCGTGTAACTGCCCCACAGAACTCCGCGCCACTGAAGCAGAGCGAAAAAGAGTGTGACGATTAGCGCGACCGCTGTTTGGTGAGTTGCGAGGGTGGGGAACAGCACTCCGGTGTATTCACCGACGACCATTGAGATCAGCGCGATGGTCGCACACGTCGACATCCAGTCGCTCCAACCGACGATGAAGCCGGCGTAATTTCCGAGCGCGCGATGCGCGAAAACATAAAAGCCGCCGGAGCGCGGAATCATCGCGCCGAGTTCCGCCACTGAAATCGCGCCCAGCAATGCGTACACGCCGCCAACGATCCAGATGCCGATGAAGAGCGAGGGCGTGGGTAGTTGCTTGGCGATCTCTCCGGGCGTGCGCAGAATGCCCATGCCGATCGTGCCACCGAGTGTCACCGCCAGACCGAACGTGACGCCGAGCACGCGCAAGAGTGTTCCGTGATGTTTGGTGTCGCTCACAGGGTGCGCGTGACTTTGGATAACGATCGTGGCTGATCAGGATTCAAACCTTTCGCCTCAGCCAGCAAGGCGGCAAACAACTGGGCCGGTATGATGTAGGGAATCGGCGCGAGGAATTCATCGATCTCGCGCGGCATGATGATCGAGCGCGAGCACATTCCGGCAGCATCCAGGTCGGCGGTGATTACCAGAGTGTCGGCCTTCAACTCACTCAAGCGCGCGATCAAGTCTTTCGTTCCGGCCAACATCTGCCCGGGCGGCGCGAACAGCATCACCGGAAAGTGACGTTCGATCATCGCGAGCGGGCCGTGCAGAAAGTCCGCTGAGGAAAATCGTTCAGCTACCACGTAGCAAGTTTCCATCAGCTTTAACGCGAACTCGTAAGCATTCGCGTAAGCCAGCCCGCGTCCGACGACCACACAGTTTTCCATGAAGACGTAACGCTGCACGAGTTCGACGATGGCCGGCTTTTGTTCGAGCGCCCGCGCCGCGAACTCGGGAATTCTTTCGAAATCGATCGCGGCGCTTTGGCCGGCCAGCGCGGCGGACAACATATAGAAGAGCATCATTTGTCCGGTGAAGGTCTTGGTGGCCGCCACGGATTGTTCGCGGCCGCCGTGCATCAGCAAAGTTTCATCGACGAACTTCACCATCGACGATGTCGCTTCGTTGGTGATGCCAATCGTAAAAGCGCCACCGGCGCGCGCGTTTTCCAGCACCAGGTTGATGTCCTCGCCTTCACCCGATTGGGAAACGCCGATCACCAGCGCCCGCTTCAGATTGAGTTTGGCGTGATAGATCGTATGGACCGAAGGCGCCGAAAGCGATACGGGAATTCCCGTCGCGATCTCGAGCAGGTAGCGGCCGAACAACGCGGCGTTATCAGAGCTGCCGCGCGCGACCAGCACGATCAGATCGATGTCTCTGTTTTGCAACGCCCGCGCGAGACGTGAAATTTTCTGCCGCTCGCCCGCGATCGTTTTCGCGAGAGCCTCGGGCTGCTGAAAGATCTCCTGAAGCATTAATGACGACATGGCTCTATCTGGCGAGACTGCGAGCGATGGATTGCTAATCACCATCGTTATCGAGTAAATAGTCTCGCGTCCTGACTAATCTGAAAATCAAAACTTATAGAAGTTATAAACACAATCGAGTGATGGGAATAACTTTAACACGAACCGACATGTGCCGATTTCTAATCGTAGCGGCCTGTGCTTTCTTTTGCGCGACCACCCCCGCGCAGACGAGCCCGCAAATAATTCCCGCGCCCAAACAGGTGACCGCCGGCGAAGGATCGTTTGCGCTGCGCGATGCGCGCGTCGCTCTCGCTGACGCAAAATCTGCCGACGACCAATTCGCTGCGCAGGATTTTATTAATGATGTGAAAACGACGGCCGGAGCGACCCTGTCGGTTGGCCGCGGCGGCCGGCGAGACATCCTGATCGGCCGGATTGATTCGCTGGCAATTGCGCAGGCATTGAAGCGAATGAATGCGACAGCGCCCCCGACGTTGGGCGAAGAAGGCTACGTCATTCTCTGCGAGGCTAACCAGGTGATCGTGGCCGGAAACACAGCGGCCGGGACTTTTTATGGGCTGCAAACTTTGAAGCAGCTGGTGCGCGGTGACGGAGCGACTGCCGCAATTCCCGCAGTTAAGATCGTCGATTGGCCGACGATGCGTTGGCGCGCCTTGTCTGATGACATCAGTCGTGGCCCGGTGCCGACCGTCGAATACATCAAGCGACAGATTCGCACCGAAGCGTATTTCAAAATGAACATGCACTCCTTTTATATGGAGCACACGTTCAGCAGCCAGTCACATCCTCTGATTGGGCCGGAGGGCGGCTCGCTCACTCCGGCTGAAATCAAAGACCTGGTCGCGTACGCGCGGCATTATCACGTCGAGCTGGTCCCGGAACAGCAGACCTTCGGTCATCTGCATAAGGCCCTGCGGCTGGAGAAATATGCCGAGTTGGCCGAGACGTCGCTGGGCGATGTGCTGTCGCCGCAACAGCAAGCCAGTTATAGATTGATCGAAGACTGGTACAAGGAACTCAACGAACTTTTTCCCGGGCAGTTCTTCCACATCGGCGAGGACGAAACTTTTGAGTTGGGCGAAGGCCAGAGCAAGGCCGAGGCGCAAGCCAAAGGCATCGGCGCGATCTATTTCCAACACCTCAATCGCGTGCGCGATTTGCTGAAACCTTACAACCGCAAGTTGATGTTCTGGGGTGACATCGCGCTGCATCATCCTGATCTCATCGGCAATATTCCGAAAGACATGATCGTGATGAACTGGCAGTACGGCGCGCGTGATGAATTCATGACATCGATCAAGCCGTTTCAGGATGCCGGGTTGCAGCAATTCGTTTGTCCCGGCGCGCAAACCTGGAACCAGATTTTTCCGAACACCGAGGCGGCCGCCAAGAACATCATTAACTTTGTGCGCGATGGCCAGAAGGCCGGGGCCATCGGCATGATGAACACCACCTGGGACGACGACGGCGAGTCTTTATTCGAAATGGCGTGGTATCCGATCGGCTTGGGCGCGGCGGCTGCGTGGCAGGAAGGCACATTAGATCGCGCCGAGTTTGATAAGAATTTCGCGTGGTCATTCTTTCGCGCCGAAGGGAATGATCTGTCGGCTGCGACTCTCGAGCTGGGCACGGCCGGTGGCGGATTAGGCGATGAAGTGTTCTGGCGCGATCCATTCACTAGTCAGTTCATAAATTTTTCGCGGGCGAACGTCGATCGCATCAAGCAGATGCGTCTGGCGGTTGAAGACGCGCAGGAGAAGGTGGCGCGCAATGGAAACCAAGCGCGGCGCAATCGTGAGAATCTCGACGCGTTAATGTTCGCCGCGCGCCGCTTCGATCATCTCGGTCGCCGTTACCAGGTGATGCAGAAGTTCAGCGATCAATATTGGGACGCGTATTTGAATCTCGGAGATCGGACCAGAGCCCGCAAACTGC
>Ga0207686_10000482_pt1 | contig 26327 bp, 15 predicted proteins | sample KBSM24metaG_FD_184396 | JGI IMG/M metagenome (GOLD analysis project Ga0207686, IMG submission 184396) | Miscanthus rhizosphere microbial communities from Kellogg Biological Station, Michigan, USA - KBS M2-4 metaG (SPAdes) (version 2) | ecosystem: Host-associated > Plants > Roots > Rhizosphere >...
CTTGCCATAAAACATCCCGATGTTTTTGGCGCCGGTGGCAGTATGAGTGGCGGCGTTGACATTCGGCCCTTTCCGAATAATTGGGATATGAGTTTAAGGTTAGGCAAATACGATGAGCATCCGGACAACTGGGAAAAGTACACGGTCATTAATTTATTACACCTCATCAAACCTAATTCACTCGCACTGATAATAGATTGCGGAACAGAAGATTTTTTCTTTAAAGTAAATGAAACCCTGCATCAGCAGATGCTTTACCGCAACATTGCTCACGATTATATTACCCGTCCAGGCGCACACAATTGGAATTATTGGGTCAATGCAGTTCAGTATCAATTATTGTTTATGAGTAATTTTTTTAAAAGTCAACCCAAATAAAATTATGAAATGATCTCCATGATGGCATCAATTCGCATGTACCTGACAGGAATCTTATTTTTTGTCACAATTATCGGCAGTGCTCAGTCCTTTCAGAAAACTGATTTAGGATTAACGGTACAGGTTGACTCGGTTAAGTTGGAAATCAGTTTTTACAGCCCTTCAATAGTCAGGATAGTAAAGTCACCGAAAGACCGAAGTTTTACAAAAGAAAGTCTTTCGGTTATTAAAACACCTGTAAAGACTTCATTCAGTATAACTCAAAAAGCGAATGCGCTTACTCTAAAAACTCAAAGCATCAGTGTAAGTGTCAATCTAAAAAAAGGCAGTATAACTTATAACACGGTTACTGGGAAAACCTTGCTGCAAGAACAAGAAGGCAGTTCCCGGTTCACGCCATTTAATGATGCCGGTAACAATACTTTCAGCGTTTTTCAGGCTTACGCTTTAGATCCTGAAGAAGCCATCTATGGTTTGGGTCAACAACAGGCTGGTAAAATGGTGCAACGTAATCTTAAGCTTAATATGATACAAGGGAACACCAATGATTATGTTCCTTTTTTCCAGTCGGTAAAAGGTTATGGAGTATTTTGGGACAACTACTCCCCTACTCTGTTTGTTGATACCGCCGCAACCACTTCTTTTAAATCTGATGTTGGGGATTGCATTGATTATTATTTTATGTATGGTGGAAATGCTGATGGGGTAATTGCCAATATGCGTGACCTTACCGGCCAGGCGCCGATGCTTCCCTTGTGGACTTATGGTTTCTTTCAGAGTAAAGAACGTTATAAAAGCCAGGATGAATTATTTGATGTGGTTAAAAAATATCGTGAATTAAAAGTTCCGCTTGATGGTATCATACAGGACTGGCAATACTGGGGAAACAACTATCTATGGAATTCAATGGAATTTCTGAATGTAGAATTTCCCAATCCCAGGAAATGGGTAAGTGATATTCATAATCTCAATGCTCATTTAACTATTTCCATCTGGAATTCTTTTGGTCCGCAAACAAAACAATACAGGGAACTGGAGAAAATAAATGCGTTGTTTAATTTTAGCACATGGCCCCAGTCAGGTTCTGAAAAATGGCCACCTCTGCGTGATTATCCTTCCGGTGTAAGAGTGTATGATCCATATAATCCTGCCGCCCGTGACATTTACTGGAAATATCTGAAAAGTCTTTTATCCTATGGCATAGATGGCTGGTGGTTGGATTCATCAGAGCCGGATCATCTTGATTTCAAACCCTCCGATTTAGATGAGAAAACTTATTTGGGTTCATTCCGTAAAGTTCGAAACGCTTTTCCTTTGATAACTGTAGGAGGTATATACAAGCATCAACGTGCTGTTGACTCCAGTAAAAGAATTTTTATTCTTACACGTTCCGCATTTGCAGGCCAGCAACGCTATGGTGCTAATACATGGTCGGGTGATGTTACTGCATCATGGACAGCATTGCGCAACCAGATTTCTGCAGGATTAAATTTTTCATTGACAGGTATTCCTTACTGGAACAGCGATATCGGCGGATTTTTTCTTACACGGTTTCGCAGAAAATTAGAAGACCCGGAGTATCGTGAATTGTATGTTCGTTGGTTGGAGTTTGGTGCTTTTTGTCCCATGATGCGCTCACATGGCGAAGGTGCTCCCCGTGAAATTTATCAATTCGGAACAAAAGGTACTAAGTACTACGATGCGATTGAAAAATACATCAATTTACGCTATCGTCTTTTACCTTATATCTATTCCACATCATGGGATATTACAGCTAATCAGTCGAGCATGATGCGGGCATTGATGATGGATTTTCCCAATGATAAAAATGCATTGGATCTAAATGATGAATACATGTTTGGTAAATCAGTTTTGGTAAGCCCTATTACTAATCCACTGTATGTTAAACCCAGTATAACCGGAAGAGACACTATCCAGGTAGAAGACTTCAGTACAATTAAATCGAAAGAAACATATCTGCCTGCAGGCACTGACTGGTATGATTTCTGGAACGGCGAAAAATTATCGGGAGGAAATAAAGTAACTAAACAAACGCCTCTTGACATTATACCTCTTTATGTAAGAGCAGGTTCTGTTCTTCCTATAGGTCCAAATGTGCAATATGCTGAAGAAAAAAAATGGGACAATCTCGAAATACGCATTTATCTGGGAGCTAATGGCAAATTTGTGTTGTATGAAGATGAGAATGATAATTACAATTATGAAAAAGGAATTTACACCACCATTACTTTTGATTGGGATGATAAGAAGAAGACTTTGGTCATTAACGATAGAAGAGGTTCTTTTCCGGGAATGCTTGATAGCAGAAAATTCAATATAGTAATAGTTAATGCCAGCAAAGGTGGTGGAGAGAATATGGTAACCCAACCTGATAAAGAGATAAGTTATTCAGGAAAAAAAATGACAGTTAAATTTTAGAATATTATATAAACATACAAATGATAAGCAAAAAACATACAGTTGTTATCGCCTTAGTTTTTTTGCTTAGCGCACATATAGCGTTTGCCCAGAAGCTAACAGTTCAATCACCTAACCAAAAAATCAATGTCTCATTATTTTCAAGTATGAATACGGATGCAGGCGAGTGGTATATCAAAGCATCTTACAACAATGATGGAAAAATTACAGAAGCCATTCCTCGTATTGATTTAGGATTGTCAAGAAGCGACCAGGATTTTTCCAGGGAGCTAAAATTTTTGAAAGCCGGCAAACCGCTTTTGATAAATGAAGAATACACAGCTTTGCATGGCAAAAAATCTGTTTGCAAAAATTCCGCGAATGAAATAGCGGTTTCTTTTGAAAATCCTTCCAAAGCAAAATTGAACATCATCATCAGGGCTTACAACGATGGTATTGCATTTAGCTATGAGTTTCCTGAAAAAGGAGGCTCGTTTGTTATGAAAGATGAACTAACGACATATTCTTTTCCAAAAGAAACCATGCGCTGGATGGAAAGATGGAATCCTGCCAATGAAGGTCTTTACACAGCAATGAATAATGATAAAATATCTTCAGGCGAATGGGGCTATCCTGCGCTTTTTAATACAAGCGACAAATCATGCTGGTTCTTATTGCATGAAGCCGATGTAAACAAAACTTATTGTGGTACCAAATTGAGTAATGCTGCCGATTCCACTAAATACAAACTAACTTTTCCAAATCCAAAAGATGGAAGAGGTTTAGGAGAATCCACACCAACAATAACGCTTCCATGGAAATCACCATGGCGTGTGATCATTATGGGAACACTGGCTAACATAGTAGAATCTACCCTGGTTGACGACGTCTCTACTCCATCAGTTATAAAAAATACAGGTTGGATCAAACCCGGAATTGCATCATGGAATTACTGGTCAAGCAATCATGGCACAAAGGATTATAAAATAGTTTGTGAGTTTGCAGATCTCGCAGCCGAAATGAACTGGCCTTACACGCTGCTTGATTGGGAATGGGATTCGATGAGCAATGGTGGCAAACTTGAAGATGCACTCAAATACATTCGTTTAAAAGGGGTGAAGCCATTGATGTGGTATAATTCAGGCGGCCCGCATAATTATGTTTCCTCTACTCCACGCGACCGGATGTTTACACATGAAAACCGGGTGGAGGAATTTACGAAACTTCAAAAGTTGGGAGTTGCCGGCGTGAAGATCGATTTCTTTGAAAGTGAGAAGCAGGATATGATCAAATATTATCTTGACATTTTAGAAGATGCTGCTAAATTTGAAATGTTGGTTTATTTCCATGGCTGCATTGTGCCAAGAGGGTGGACAAGAACTTATCCCAACCTGGTGACTCTTGAAGCGGTACGCGGCGCCGAATGGTATAATAACACGCCTGATTTTTCAATGCCTGCACCGCAACATAATGCTACACTTCCTTTTACACGCAATGTAGTTGGGCCGATGGATTATACACCTGTTACATTCACTAATTCACAATATCCGCATCTTACTTCCTACGGACATGAATTAGCATTGAGTGTATTATTTGAATCGGGTATTCAACATTTTGCTGACAGGCCGGAAGGATATCGGGAATTGCCCGATGCAGCTAAGACATTTTTGAAAGAAGTGCCCAATGCATGGGATGATACAAAATTGCTGGATGGTTACCCGGGAAGAGATGTTGTAATAGCACGCAGGAAAGGAAGCTCGTGGTATATCGGGGGAATTAGTGCAGAACAAAGAGAAAGAACAAAAACAATAAGGTTTGATTTTTTACCGGAGGGAATAAAATATAAATTGACATTGATAGCCGATGGAAAATTCGATAGCAAATTCACAACGCAATATATAGTCGTAGAAAAATCAAGTTTAGTAGATGTTAAGTTGCTTCGTCGCGGTGGATTTGCGGCCTCATTGGTACCGGTAGAATAACAAGCAGGTTTAAATTGTTTGAGTAAATGAATTGAATGGATATGAAATAAAGATTTCACCCAAGGCAAAAACGGTTGTTTATACAGGAGAAAAAATAAGTGTTAGTAAGAAATAATTTTCCAGGAATATTTAAACCATGCTGGGGACAGCATCGGATTGATATTATATCCACTAATTTCATGAAACTACAATTGTATTTATCTATTTTGTTTTCTCTGTTGGGCCTTTCGGTATTTGCCCAGCGTACACAGGAGCTCTTTGATGCATCCTGGAAATTTTCCAAAGCTGATATTGCTGGTGGTGAAACTGTGAATCTTAACGATGCTGGCTGGCGCACAGTAGAACTTCCACACGACTGGAGTGTTGAGGACCTGCCGGATCAATCAGATTCTGTGATTGGTCCTTTCTCAAAACAAAACAGTGGCCGTACTGCTACGGGCTATACAGTAGGTGGTATTGGATGGTACCGCAAGCATTTTAAATTAGGCAGTATTGCGAGTAAAAAATTCTCCATTTATTTTGATGGCGTGTATATGAACAGTGATGTTTGGATCAATGGTCATTATCTTGGCAATCATCCGTATGGCTATACTCCTTTTTACTATGACCTTACTTCATTTTTAAAACAAAATGGTGAAAACATTATAGCAGTTAGGGTTCGTAATGAAGGCAGGAACTCAAGATGGTATAGCGGTTCAGGAATTTACCGTCATGTATGGTTAATCAGTACGAAGCCTGTTCATGTAGAACCATGGGGAGTATTTATCACTACGCCTACTGTTTCAGTAAACAATTCAATAGTGAATGTAAAAACAACAATAGTCAATGAACAAAATTTTTCGTCACTAAAGTTGGTTACTACAATTCGTGATGCAAAAAACAAAATTGTTGCCACTGCCAAATCACCGATAAATTCCAGTAAAGAAATAGCACAAAATATCACAGTAAAGAATTCTTCCCTCTGGTCAACAGACTCGCCTTATCTCTATCAGGCAGTAACAGAAATTAAACAAGGCAATCAAATACTTGATCGTGTTGTTACCAACTTTGGAATTCGTTCCATCCACTTTAGTGCAGATAAAGGTTTTTTGCTCAATGGGAAAAGCATAGAACTGCGTGGTGGTTGTGTGCATCATGATAATGGTCCTCTTGGCGCTGCAACTATTGACCGTGCAGAGGAACGAAGGGTAGAACTTTTAAAACAATTTGGCTATAATGCGGTTCGCACCAGTCATAATCCTCCTTCCATGCAATTCCTGGAGGCCTGCGATCGTATAGGCATCATCGTTATTGATGAAGTCTTCGATATGTGGCAGCGTGGAAAAAACCCTAATGACTATCACCTGTATTTTGATACCAGCTGGAAAAAAGATGTAGACGCCATGGTGTTGCGTGACCGCAATCATCCTTCGGTTGTTTTTTGGAGCATTGGTAACGAGATCAATGAAAGGGCAGATGCTCCTGGTCTTGCTATAACTAAAAATTTGCGTGATGAAATAAAGCGTTTCGACAACACCCGTCCGGTAACGGAAGCTATCTGTCATTTCTGGGATCATGCCGGGTATAAATGGGATACTACCGCAGCCTCCTTTGCCTTGCTCGATGTTGGTGGCTATAATTATTTATGGAAGGAATACGAAGGCGATCATGACAAATATCCGCAACGCATTATGATGGGCATGGAGTCCTATCCTTTGGAAGCTTTTGAAAACTGGCAACAAGTAGAGCAACATCCCTATGTCATAGGTGATTTTGTTTGGACAGCCATGGATTATTTGGGTGAAACAGGACTTGGAAATACGGGTCTCGACAAGCCCATACACTACCAGTTGCAAACCTTTCCCTGGTTCAATGCCAACTGTGGCGATATTGATTTAATTGGAGGTAAAAAGCCGCAATCCTATTACCGTGATGTGGTTTGGAACCGCAGCAAGCTCCAAATGCTGGTGCATGCACCGGTGCCTGAAGGTCATACGGAACAAGTTAGTTCATGGGGCTGGCCGGATGAATATCCTCATTACACATTCCCCGGCAGCGAAGGCAGGAGCATGCAGGTGCATGTGTACACAAGCTATGATGCCGTAAGGCTTGTGCAGAATGGTAAGATCATCGGCGAGCAAAATGTATCACCCCAAACAAAACTGACTGCCACATTCACCATCAACTATCAACCCGGTACATTAAAAGCCATTGGTTTGAGAAATAATAAAGCAATTGATTCTGTTGTATTGCAAACGCCGGGCAAGGCAGCAAAAATCCGTCTTACTGCCGATCGAAGCCTGATAAAAAATAGTCGCAATGATCTTGCTTATGTTACGGTAGAAATTGTCGATGCGGATGGACGACTTATTCCGGGTGCATCCATTCCTTTACAATTTTCAATTGAGGGTAATGGAGAAATTGCAGCAACCGCAAGTGCCAGTCCTAATGACTTGCAAAGTTTTCAAAAGCCAGAGCACAGAACATTTCTTGGAAAATGTTTGGTGATAGTAAGGCCTAAAGGCAATGGCGGAAAAATAATATTGCAGGCTAAAGGTGGAGGATTAGCCGAGGGGCAGATAGTGATTGAAGCGAAATAAATGATGCTAATGCGATTTAAATTTTGAATACTAAAAGATTAACGCAAATAAAAAGATATTGTTTAGCACCCGATCTGATTGAAGATGCTTCGTCGTGGTGGCTTTGCAGCATCATTAATACCAGTAGAATAATAAAACTGTTATAAATAATTGTTTCATGAATAGAGCTATGAAAAACATTGCCAGGTGAATTTCTTAACCAAAAGGAAAAACGACATTTGCCTGCTAAACAAAAAATAAAAATGAAAAAAAAACATGGTATACTAAATAAAAAGAAAATCAGCAGTAGATTATTTATGTTTTCATTACTGATAGGTATCCATTTTATTTCAATAGCACAGGTGGATACGACCTCACTAAAGAAGACCTTGCCCAAAGAAGGAAAAATGCAGCACAATAAACCGAAAGGAAAAGGATGGGTTAATCTGCTCGATTCTCCGGCAGAATGGAATTTTGAAAATAAGTACTGGCAGTTCACCGACTCATCCTTTCATGGAGAAATGGGACGTGAAACAGAGCATCACTATAGTTATACCAAAAGAACATACAAAGATTTTGAATTAAATGTGATGATAAGAATGGTCGGAGATTCCAATGCTAACTCCGGGGTATGTATTCGTATCAATCCAACAAACTACGATAATGCTCCCGGATACCAGGTTGATATGGGTAAGGGATATTGGGGGTCGCTTTGGGAAGAACGAAGGGCAAGTATGGTGCAGAAGTATCCGGATGCCATGGTAAAAAAACTCGTTCACCAAAATGGCTGGAACCATTACTATATTATTGCGAAAGGACATCATATACAGGCATGGCTAAATGGAGTAAAGACAATTGATATCACTCATGATGCAGGCTTTTTAGAGGGTAATATCGGCTTTCAGCTTTGTCATTATCATAGCCAGACTGCAGTAGATGTAAAGTCTTTATATATCCGGGAGTTGTAGCAAAATTAGCGGCGCTGCTAAAACAGCACTATCTGCTTAATATGAAATGGAAGAAATAATATCAATTAATAAAATGAAATTCAAACTATCACTGGTAGTTACTGCGTTAAGCTGTTTTGCAATAAATATAACAACGGCACAGAACCCGATCATTAAAGACATATTTACTGCCGACCCCGCACCTATTGTATATCACGATACGGTATTTCTATATACCGGCCATGATACCGCATCTGCCACCGCTACCAATTACAAAATGCCCGACTGGCATGTGTTTTCTTCTACCGATATGGTAAACTGGAAAGACTATGGCACACTGCTTTCGCCGAACACTTTTTCCTGGGCTACAGGTGATGCATATGCCGCACAGTGTATTGAAAGAAATGGAAAATTCTATTGGTTTGTCTCAACCTTTCATAAGAAAGATAGTATAAGTAATGGAGGAGCTGCCATAGGTGTAGCAGTTTCTGACAGACCAACTGGTCCTTTCGTTGATGCTATCGGCAAGGCGCTCACTATAAATGAAATGACCACTGATATGAAATATGGCTGGGATGATATTGACCCGACAGTATTTATTGATGATGATGGACAAGCTTATTTATTCTGGGGCAATGGTAGTTGCAAATGGGTAAAGCTGAAAAAAAACATGATTGAACTGGACGGCCCTATAACTACTTTCAAACCGCTTCATTATATAGAAGGGCCATGGGTTTACAAACGCAAAGGATTGTATTACCTCGTATATGCCAGCGCTGGCACCAAACCCGAAATGATTGAATATTGTACAGCTACTAATCCAGCAGGTCCCTGGGAATATAAAGGAATCATCCAGGAAAATGTGCCTAATAGTTTTACAACGCATCCGGGAATAGTTGATTATAAAGGCAAGTCGTATTTCTTTTATCATAATGGCACTTTGCCAACGGGTGGCAGCTACCGTCGCTCTATTTGTGTAGATTATATGTATTACAATCCAGACGGTACTATTCAAAAAATTATTCAAACAACAACAGGCGTCGAGCCGGTCGCTGTAGATAAAAAACAGAAAAAAAATAAAGGATAATGAAAGTAAAATTAAAAGCAGCCAGGCACTTATTTATCCTATTGCTCTCGGTTGCTTTATCAGCAACAGTTATTCATGCGCAAAATAATACTGCATTAAAATTATGGTACAATAAACCATCAGGAAAGGTTTGGGAAAATGCATTGCCAATCGGAAACGGAAGATTGGGTGCTATGATTTATGGCAATGTCGATACTGAGACAATACAGTTAAACGAACATACTGTATGGAGCGGAAGTCCGAATCGCAATGATAATCCTTTGGCGTTGGATTCTCTTGCTTTGATCAGGCAGCTCATCTATGACGGAAAAAGAAAAGAAGCAGAAAGGGTTGTCAATAATTCAATCATCACTAAAAAATCTCATGGACAAAAATTTGAACCAGTAGGCAGCCTGCAGCTTGCATTTGACGGGCATGACAATTTTTCGAATTACTCCAGGGAGTTAAATATCGAGAAAGCTGTAACAAAAACTTCTTATACTGTTGGTGATGTTACCTACACAAGGGAAGCCTTAGCTTCTTTTCCTGATAGGGTTGTTGTTATGCGGTTAACTGCGAGTAAGCCAGGCAGTATTTCTTTCAAAGCTTTTTTTACCACGCCTCAAAAAAGAGCAACCATTAAAACAACTTCATCGAAAGAGTTAACGATTTTCGGAACTACTTCTGATCATGAGACCGTGAAAGGCATGGTGAATTATAAAGGTATTGTACGAATGAAATTGCAAGGAGGAAGTTTAAATGCAAATGACACCTCTCTTACCATTAAAAATGCTGATGCAGTAACAATCTATATTTCGATTGCCACCAATTTTAATAACTATCTTGATATTAGTGGTGATGAAAATAAAAGAGCTGCGGATTATTTGAATAAAGCTTATCCAAAGTCTTTTGATGCAATTTTACGTGCTCACATTGCTGCTTATCAAAAATATTTTAATCGTGTAAAATTGGATTTGGGAATAACTGATGCAGCTAATCTTCCTACAGATGAACGGTTGAAAAATTTTAATTCAACCAACGATCCTTCATTTGTAACACTGTATTATCAATTCGGCAGATACTTATTGATTTCTTCATCCCAACCAGGCGGGCAAGCGGCCAACCTACAGGGAATATGGAATGATAAAATCAATCCGCCATGGGACAGCAAGTACACCATTAACATCAATGCCGAAATGAATTACTGGCCTGCTGAAAAAACAAATCTTGCAGAACTGCATGAACCATTTATTCAAATGGTAAAGGATATGTCTGTGGCAGGGCAACAAACTGCAAAAGATATGTATGGGGCAAGAGGTTGGGTAGCGCATCATAATACAGATATATGGCGTGCTACAGGTGCTATTGATGGTGCTAATTGGGGTTTGTTTAATGCCTCTGGTGGATGGATGAGCCAACATCTTTGGGAACATTATTTATATAGCGGAGATAAAAATTTCCTTACTTCAATTTATCCGGTACTAAAAGGTGCATCAACTTTTTATGTTGATTATTTAGTGGAGCATCCCAAATATCATTGGCTGGTGATTAATCCCGATGAGTCTCCGGAAAATACACCAAAAGCCCACCAAAGTTCTGCTCTTGATGCAGGTGTAACTATGACCAACCAAATTCTTTTTGAGATATTCAGCACTACTATACAAGCAGCAGAAATTTTAAAAAAAGATGCGGCGTTTATTGATACACTAAAGCAAGTTCGTAGTCGTTTGGCTCCAATGCATATTGGCCAGTATGGTCAATTGCAGGAATGGCTGGATGATATTGACGATCCAAAAGACAATCATCGCCATATTTCTCATCTCTATGGTTTGTTTCCTTCTAATCAAATATCTCCCTATCGCACACCGCAATTATATAGTGCAGCTAAAACCACACTCATTCATCGTGGTGATGTATCAACAGGCTGGAGTATGGGATGGAAAGTAAATTGGTGGGCAAGACTGCTGGATGGTAATCATGCATACAAATTAATAAGAAACCAGCTTTCACCTGTAAATACGACTGGTACAAGATATGATGGTGGTGGCGGCACATACAATAATCTTTTTGATGCACATCCGCCTTTTCAAATTGACGGAAATTTTGGTTGCACTTCGGGTATTACAGAAATGCTGATGCAAAGTGCTGATGGCGATATTCATTTACTTCCTGCTCTTCCCGATGCATGGCCCTCAGGGAGTATTAAAGGGATACGTGCAAGAGGAGGTTTTGAAATTGTAGATCTGGAATGGAAAGATGCCAAAATAATAAAGCTGGTAATAAAATCAAACCTTGGTGGCAATCTTAGATTAAGAACACCGAATACAGTTAAACTGATCAATGGTGTTTTGAAAAATGCTTCAGGTAATAATACAAATTCTTTTTTCCAGGTAACAGCGACACCTGATCCAATTATTTCATCACTTGCATCCATATCAACAAACGATTTGAAACAAACATTTTTGTATGATGTATCGACAATAGCAGGAAAAACGTACATATTAGTAATTAAATAAAATGAAAAACTATATTATAGGATTTACAATTATTGCAGCTTTCCTTTTTGTTAGCGGTCTTCAAGCCCAGGAAAATCAAAAAGCGAAAAATCCGATCATTTTTGCGGATGTTCCCGACATGTCAATGATCCGTGTGGGTGAAACATATTACATGAGCAGCACTACCATGCACATGAGCCCGGGTGTACCGATCATGAAATCAAAAGATATTGTTAACTGGAAACTGGTGAACTATGCCTACGACACATTGGTTGATAATGATGCAATGAACCTTAACAATGGCAAGAGCACTTACGGCAGAGGTTCCTGGGCAAGTTGTATCCGTTATCACAATGGTACTTATTATGTAAGCACATTTGCGCAAACGTCAGGCAGGACACATGTTTATTCTACAAAGAATATTGAGAAAGGTCACTGGAAGTCAGTATCATTCTCTCCGGCTTATCATGATCATTCTTTGTTCTTTGATGATGATGGTCGTGTGTATATGATCTATGGTACAGGGAAATTAAGGTTGATTGAATTGAATGCTGATGCTTCTGGTGTAAAGCCTGGTACCACTGAGCAAGTGATCATCGAAAATGCAAGTGCGCCAGCCGGTAATAATATTAATCTTCAGGCCGAGGGCTCTCAACTGTTTAAGGTAAAAGGCAAATATTATTTATTCAATATCACATGGCCAAGAGGTGGTGTGCGTACAGTAGTAATTCACAGAGCAGATAAAATTACCGGTCCTTATGAAGGAAGATTAGGCTTACAGGATTTGGGCGTAGCGCAAGGCGGATTGATTGATGATACAAAGGGAAATTGGTACGCTTACCTGTTTCGTGACTTTGGATCGGTGGGTCGCATACCTTATCTCGTTCCTGTAAAATGGGAAGATGGCTGGCCTGTATTGGGAGTAGATGGAAAGGTTCCTGAAAAATTAAATCTTCCGGCTAATAAAAGTTTGACACCAGGTATTGTTGCCTCCGATGAATTTAGCCGCAGGAGCGGTGAAAAAGCTTTGCCATTAGTTTGGCAATGGAATCATAATCCCGATAACAGTTTATGGTCTGTCGCAAAGAGAAAAGGTTATCTGCGTCTTACCACCGGAAGATTGGATACCTCTTTTTTATTAGCAAAAAATACATTGACTCAACGTACCATTGGACCTGTATGCACTGGAAGCACATCGCTCGATGTATCGAATATGAAAGATGGTGACTTTGCAGGCCTTTGTCTTTTGCAAAAAAATTATGGCATTGTTGGCGTTAAATTAAATGGCAGCAATAAGACTATTGTTATGATCAATACGAGTACAGGAAAACCTGTAGACACACAAAGTATTCCGCTAACTCAAAATAAAGTTTTTTTCAAAGCCGAATGTGATTTTACAGATAAGAAAGACACAGCTAATTTCTTTTACAGTCTTGATGGTAAATCATGGATACCTATCGGTACGCAATTGAAAATGTCTTATACATTGCCTCACTTCATGGGTTATCGTTTCGGTTTGTTTAACTATGCAACTAAAAATGCCGGAGGTTTTGCCGACTTTGATTTCTTTTATATAGAAGATAAGATCATTAATAAATAACCAGAACGATATATAATCATGAAAATTTCTTTTACACTTTTGTTTCTCACGGTTTATCTTCATAGCTGTTATGCGCAACAGTCTTATTCCATTAGCAGCCCGGACAAAAACATTCTTGTTACCTGTGATATAGGAAAACCTGTTTACAATATTTCCTATAAAGGGCAGCCGGTATTAAAAGATTCAAAACTGGGTGTGATAAGAGAGGATGAAGATTTTTCCAAAGACCTGAAAGTGATAAAAGCATTTGCTCCGTCAATAGTAAGAGATAGTTATACAATGGTCAATGCCAAAAAGAAAAATATAACCTATGTGGCCACCCAAAGAATCATTGAAACACAAACTACTTCAGGAAAGAAAATGAATATTGTTTTCCGTGTTTCAAATGATGGCGTTGCATTTCGTTATGAGTTTCCTGAAAAATCCACAGATGTAAAAAAGATAAGCGCTGAAGCAACCAGTTTTCATTTTTATGATGGAACAAGGGCCTGGCTGCAACCAAAGACCGAAGCACAATCAGGATTTGAGCATACCAATCCATCTTACGAAGCCCATTACCAGATGGACATTGCAACGGGCACACCGTCTCCCGGCGAAAACGGGTGGGTGTATCCTGCTTTATTTAAATACAACGATACATGGATGCTGATCACGGAAGCAGCATTGGGAAGAACTTATTGCGGCACAGCCTTGCAGCAAAACTCACCTGACAATGAATACAAAATAAATTTTCCGCAGGAAGCAGAAGTATTTAAAGATGGTAAAGCAACTCTCGATCCTGAATCAACATTGCCATGGAAAACACCCTGGAGAATAATCGTTGTAGGAAGTATGAAAACAATTGTGGAATCAACATTAGGAACTGACCTTGCGCTGCCCGCAAAAAAAATGGATCCATTATTTATTAAACCCGGCAAATCATCATGGAGTTGGATCATAAAAAAAGATGATTCTACTATTTACAGCGTTTCCAAAAGGTATATTGATTTTGCGTCGGATATGAAATGGCAATACTGCTTGCTCGATGCCTGGTGGGATAAATTGATCGGTTATGATTCAGTGAAAATATTGGCGGATTATGCAAAGACAAAAAATGTTGGGTTATTAGTATGGTATAATTCTGCAGGAAGCTGGAATACCGTGAAGTTTACACCGAAAGATAAATTGTTGACACATGAAAGCCGGGTGCAGGAATTTACACGATTGAAAGCAATGGGCATCAAAGGTCTTAAGATAGATTTCTTTGCAGGTGATGGGCAATCCATGATAAACTATTACCAGGATCTGCTGGATGATGCTGCACAGTTTGGCCTCTTGCTTAATTTTCACGGTGCTACCCTACCCCGCGGCTTACAAAGAACGTATCCCAATTTTATGACGGCCGAAGCCATATTTGGTTATGAAATGATCACCTTTGGCCAGCAGTCTGCCAACAGGGCTCCCTCTCATTCAGTGATGAGTGCAATGCTTCGCAATGCATTTGACCCGATGGATTTTACTCCGATGAATCTTTATAAAATACCCCGTATAAAACGTGTCACCACTTCGGCATTTGAGTTGGCTACGTCGGTTATTTTCTTATCCGGGATACAGCACTATGCAGAAACGCCTGAAGGCATGACGCATGTACCAGGATATGTAAAAGATTTTTTAAGAACCCTTCCCAACAGCTGGGAAGATGTAAAATTCATCGATGGTTATCCCGGTAAATTATATGTGGTGGCAAGAAAAGCCGGTAATAAATGGTATGTAGCAGGTATCAACGGTGAAGACGTAGAAAAAAATCTTACGTTGGACCTGTCGTTTTTGAAAAATAGGAAAGCCACACTTATTGCATCACCAAATAGTTCAACCGGAGATGAACCATCTTTTGATCAAAAAACTATTATTGTTCCATCTACAGGTAAGATGGAGATCACTTTAAAAAAGAATGATGGTTTTATAGCGGTGTTTGAATGATAACTATTATAACAATTTAATACCAGAAAATATGAAACATTACAGCCAGCAATTATTAATAGCAGCAATGGTGTTCTTCCTTTCAGTTAATTACCTGTTTGGTCAAAACCCTATAGTTCGCAACCAGTACAGTGCCGATCCCTCTGCAAGAGTATTTGGAGACAGGGTATATCTTTTTCCTTCTCATGATATTCTTGCCACAGAAGGCAAAGGCCGTGTAGGTTGGTTTTGCATGGAAGATTATCATGTGTTTTCATCCGCCAATCTTACTGATTGGACAGATCATGGAATGATAGTGCAACAAAACAAAGTACCATGGGCAAGACCCAATAGCTACAGCATGTGGGCGCCAGATTGTATTTATAGAAATGGAAAATACTATTTCTATTTTCCAACCTCTCCAAAGGATACAATTACTTACGGGCGAGGTTTTACAATCGGTGTAGCTGTTGCTGATAAACCAGAAGGGCCTTATACTCCTGAAGCAACTCCAATTAAAGGTGTACGTGGTATTGACCCCAATGTTTTTATAGATAAAGATGGACAAGCCTACTTATATTGGTCGGCGGGAAATATTTATGGAGCAAAGTTGAAAGAGAATATGCTAGAGCTTGCTTCGGATGTAAAAACACTTGGAGAACTTCCAACCAAAGGATTAAAAGAAGGCCCCTATTTATTTGAGCGTAATGGAATTTATTATTTAACCTATCCGCATGTAGAAAATAAAATTGAAAGATTGGAATATGCAATTAGCGATAATCCATTGGGGCCATTCAAAGTTACAGGTGTTATCATGGATGAATCACCTACCGGTTGCTGGACCAATCATCATTCTTTAATACAATTTAAAAATCAGTGGTACTTGTTTTATCATGACAGGGACTATTCTCCAAATTTTGATAAAGCCAGATCTGTCAGGGCCGATAGTTTATTCTTTAATGCTGATGGCACTATTAAGAAAGTGATTCCAACGTTAAGAGGTATTGGATTGTCCGATGCGACCAAAGAAATACAGATTGACCGGTACAGCAATAAAAGCAGCGATGGTACTTCTTTAGATTTTATTGATACTACCAACAGGTTCCTTGGATGGAAAACAATCTTCAATAAATCAAACGGGTGGATTCAATACAACAGTGTGGATTTTGGAAAGAAAAAATTCAAATCAGTAAATGTAAAAGCTGTGTCTAAAACCGGCGGTGTCTTGCAAGTACATTTGGATAATTCTGATGGGCCCGTTATCGCACAACTGGATATTCCTGCGAGCGATGATTGGCGCAATGTGAAAGCGTCTTTGTCTGGTTTAAAACAAGGTGTTCACAACATTGCTATATCATTAAAAGGAGTTAATCAGGTAGAAGTGGATTGGGTACGTTTTGAGTGATCATTTCCATTATGATGCAAAAATTTCATAAAAGTAAATGAACGCACCTCAATGTTTAATCCATAAACGGAATTGAAAACGGTGAGTTATGGTGTATTAAACGACGCAGGGTTTTTAATAAAGGAATTAAACTGTTCTTTTTAAGAAATAGTTAGCTAGAATGAATAATTTTATTTGGTGAGCTGGCACAGAGAAACGCTGAAGTTAATTTGACATAATAAAGCTTACATATTCTCAATAAAACTTTTAAATGAAATATTTTTTCAGAAAGAAAGCAGTTATAGAAAGGATTATTTTTCATATATCGTCACAAGTAAAGAACAAAATTTTCTTTATTTCATCATATTACTTTTCAAACATTCTTGCTCAATGAAATTAACAGCCAAAATTGCCGGAATTATTATTGTATTGTTCTGCTTTGTCTACGCAACCATTAATGATTTTTTGCCAGACTATGCACATAACACATGGAAACACTATGGCGGAAGCCCTGATCAATCAAAGTATTTTAATGCCTCCCAGATCACAAAAGAAAATGTAAACCAGATGCAGGTGGCTTGGGTTTATCCCACTATGGATTCTGTTTTTAATTTTTTCAGCCCCATTGTTGTGGATACTATTATGTATGTGATGGCAAAAAACTATTCTCTTGTTGCTATTAATGCACAAACAGGTAAAGAAATATGGATCCATGCCAACTTGCAGGGACTAACCCGCAGAGGAATTAACTATTGGGAAAGCAAAGACCAGAAAAACAAACGACTTCTGTTTACACTAAATAATACTTTGCAGGCAATAGATGCACTGACAGGTAAATCGATCACGACCTTTGGTAAAAATGGATATGTTGATATGAGAGAAGGTCTTGACCGGCCTGTTTCATCTATCCGGAGAATGCAATCAATGATGCCGGGAGTAATATTTGAAGATCTGATAATCATGGGATCCGCTCCAGGCGAAGGTTATTTTTCTCCTCCCGGATACATCAGAGCCTATGACATTGTAACCGGTAAACGGGTATGGACATTTCATACTATTCCACACCCCGGAGAATATGGTTATAATACATGGCCAAAAGATGCTTATAAATACGTGGGAGGCACAAATGTATGGAGTGAAATATCGGTAGACACCAAAAGAGGGATTGCCTATTTACCCCTTGGCTCACCTACTTACGATTTTTATGGCGCAGACCGACTTGGAAGTAACCTTTTTGGTAATTCTCTTGTGGCATTAAATGCAAGAACAGGTAAGCGTATCTGGCATTTTCAAACCGTGCATCATGATCTCTGGGATTATGATCTTGCTTCTGCTCCGCAATTAATTACTGTAAACCGTGATGGTAAACAAATCGATGCTGTTGCTATAGCTACTAAGCATGGTTTTGTATTTGCATTCGATCGTGTAACAGGAAAGCCGATTTTCCCAATAGAAGAAAAGCCTTTTCCTGCCAGTAAGATGCCTGGAGAAAAAGCTTGGCCAACACAGCCTATTCCAACAGTAGTACCAAGCTTTACAAGACATGAAGTGACAAAAGAAATGATCAACCCTAATTATTCTGAAGAAGAAAAGAAAAAATGGTATAAAAGGATTGACTCCGCCAAATCAGGATTATTCGTTCCTCCGTCTGATAAATATGAAACGATCATGTTGCCAGGTGCGTTAGGTGGAGTAAACTTTGGCAATACTGCTTCTGATCCTGATAAAGGAATGTTATATATACTAACGCAGGAGTATCCTTCTGTTTATAAACTTGAAAGAATTAAATCTCCGCGGGAGTTAATGTCATCAGACGATAAACAAAAAGCGCAGACACTTTATTCCACTACATGTAAGTCCTGTCATGGTGATAACATGACAGGCAGAGGTATTGCTCCATCGATAGTCAACGCCGGTCAACGTATCACGTTTGATGACTTTAAAACTTTGCTTACCGTAGGCCGCGGCCAAATGCCAGGTCTTGTACATGTAGAGGAACAAAGAATTACAGCTATGTATACTTATTTAGGAGGTACTATTTCGAGATTTGGATTTGGCAACAGAAGAACTACAGAAATAAAAATGCCTGAAGGGCCGGTGGTAGCTTCTGGTGGCGCAGTTGTAAAACCTGATGCGAAAACTTTTCCGCCAATGTCTGAATACCCGGTAGGTGTGGCACGACCTAAAAACCGTTACTCAACAGATTATGGCACGGCGTGGCCTGATCTCTTAGGTCCCACCTGGGCTTGGGTTATGGCATATGATCTTAACACCGGAACTATGAAATGGAAACAACCTCTCGGCGAAGATCTCAAAGCATCACAAGCAGGCGATAAAACTACCGGAGCTGTAAATGGTTCGCAGAGAAAAGGGATCATTGTTACTTCTACTGGAGTATTATTCTGTAATGGTAAAGGAGGAAAGCTATACGCATATGATGCGGATAATGGTACGCCTTTATGGGAAACAAACATGAACCATGAATCAAATGCCCAACCAGTGATGTATGAATTAAATGGTAAACAATACCTGGTAGTAAATGCATCGAATAATTTTACTAAAGATAGTTATGATCATTCCAAAGATCCCGGAGCATTACCAAGAGGCTATGTAGTATATGCACTTCCAGGCAATAAATGATGAAAGTATTTTATATCAGGACATCTTAAAAAAGTTTGTACTTGTTTTTATAATTAACCAAAACTGAAAATCATGAACCGGTTGCTTTTATCATTGACACTTATTATTACAATATCTGCGTCAGCTCAATCTTTAAATAAACGTGTCGTACATAATGATCCTTCAAAATACAGGGAGTTATCTGCAGTGCATGCCGGCGCCGGAAAAATGGGATTCACACAACTGATCGGACGCACTGAACTATCCACCAACTTTCTTTACTTGCACACCGGTTCTATCAATGCTAAATCAGGTATTGGACATCATTTTCACCATACTATTGAAGAGATGTTTGTAATACTTGATGGCGAAGCAGAGTTTACTGTCAATGGTCGTTCTGCCAAAATAAAAGGGCCAGCATTGGTGCCGTGCAAAATGGGTAATTCTCACGGGATCTACAATTCAGGTACTAAATCTATTCGCTGGATGAATTTTGCTGTAAGCACTACAAAGGGACGTGGAGATGCTTTCGATTTGGGCGATACCCGAGTTGGTGCTGCATTGGATCCTGTTCCGCAGTTTGTTTCCGGATTGTTGAAAAAAGACTTGCTAAAACCTAATAATAATGTTTACCCTGGCACTGGTATCTTATATCGCCGCATCCTGGGACCTGATGTTTTTTCAACCAGTTGGGATCATGTTGATCATGTTGTGATTCCAGCAGGCAGCACAGCAGGACCAAGACAGCTTGAAGGAATTGAAGAAGTATATTATGTAATTAAAGGATCAGGAACAATTGGTGTTGGTTCAGAAACCACAGCTATAACTGCCGATGATGCCTTCTATGGATTGTTAGGCGAGAAACTAAATTTTACAAATAGCGGAAAGGATGATCTTGAGTTGCTGGTGATCGGTATTGCTACATCCAAACAACAGAAAGATCCTAATAATTTGAAACCGTATACTAAGCCTAAGGCCACGGCATTGCAGATGGACTTTGTTGTTACAAAAGAAAATGCAGAAGCTTTTGAAAAAATGTACACTTCTATTTATGTTCCTGCAATGACAGTACAGCCCGGTTACCTGGAGTCAAAACTGCTTCGTTTATATCCTGATAGTATTGCCAGGCAAATTCAGGCTGAGCCAACAACCTATAATTACCAGATCCAGATTTCATTTGCAACGGAAGAAGCCCGGCGAAAATGGGTAGCAAGTGCACAACACCAGATCGCCTGGCCTGCCGCAGTGGCACTTGCAAAAGAATTCAAATGGCGTGGATATGATGTAATGGGAGATGATTATCAGCAACACTAGTCAAAGCGATTTTTTAGGATCAATGATTTTCACACATAAGATGTTAACTCATTAGCAAAAACTACCAATAAAAATCATGAAGGATTTTGAACAAGTTTATGAATTTGTATTGGTAGTTTCAGAAAAGAGATCAGTGGCACTGAAACAATTTTTTTATAGAAAAACAAACAATCGGTATCAAAGAAAAAATTTCCCGGATTTTTTTTAACTGCTAAAACATCACAAAACATTTTTTAACCAAACAGAATCACATTCGCTGAACTTCTATCAATATCTGTTTAACTGTTGTTAAATGATTATAATAAACATAAAAACCAGCTATGAGAAGTAATATCTATTCAGTTACTTCTGTGGTGTTCTTCATGTACGTTCATGTAAGCAATGCGCAGGATATTCCACCTGCTACATCGCTGCTATATCCCGGTATTGATGGTAAACTGGTTTATGTTGCCGATAGTCTCGGCAATAAAATTCCTGATTTTTCAAACGCAGGATATAGAGGTGGTGGCATCACTATTCCCTATGTACCGGTAAAAGCAACCGTGTGGCCAATTGCCGGAGACAATTCAGACAAAATACAGAAAGTGATAGATAGCGTGTCTGTTCTTCCTCCTGATGCATATGGGTTCAGAGGTGCTGTATTATTGAAAATGGGATTTTATCAGTTAGACAAACCGCTTTACTTAAGATCTTCGGGTGTGATACTGCGTGGTGAAGGCATGAGTGATATTGGAACTATATTATTTGGTAAGACGCCTAAGCCACAACAAGCGCAAGGTACCGGTCGTGGCGGAAGACCAGCCCTGATAAATATTTCCGGTGATTCGGCGATCAAAGTTTTGGAAGAAACAAAACAAACCATCAGCGATCAGTATGTGCCGGTAGGAGCAAGAAGTTTTAATGTGACATCTGCCAAAGCTTTTAAGATCGGTGATAAAGTGATCGTACGCCGCATTGGCAATGAGGATTGGATTAAGGAATTGGGCGAAGACAGTGCAACTGTTGGCCGTAACAGGTGGAGAGCATTTGATATCAATTACGACAGGATCATTACTGACATTAAAGGAAATACAGTAACTATTGATGCACCTATCTTCTGCGCCATTGAAATACGTTGGGGTGGTGGATTTTTATTTAAATATAATGATCCGCGGATCGAGAATGTTGGTATAGAAAACCTTCGTGGCATATCAGAATATGACCCTTCAGTGCGTACAACAGAATATGGCAACATGGACCGCGACAAGCTGGATCCCAAATACCGCTACAAGGGTGAAGAATATTATTCCGACGAAAATCATTATTCAAACTTCATCAATATTTCCAATACAAAAAATGCGTGGGTAAGGAATATGTCTGCTATGCACTTTGTAAGCAGCGTGGTACAGGTGAATGCAGGTTCAAAATGGATCACGGTTCAGGATTGTGAATCAAGAGAACCTGTTTCCCAGAGATGGGGCGGAAGACGTTTTATTTTTCACATGAATGGACAATTTTGTTTAGTACAACGTTGTGTGTCGCAAAAAGGAAGACACTCGTTTGTACAGCAACAGTCTGAAGCCAGTGGTAATGTTTATCTCGATTGCACTGCCATAAATCCTTATTCAAGCAGTGAGCCACACAACCATTGGGTAAATGGAAGTTTGTACGATAATATAAAAGCGCCGCTTACTGCACGATATTGGGATTATATTATTGGATGGGCCGGTGCAAATATTGTTTTCTGGAATTGCGAAGGAGATTTTTTAATTCAGAAACCACCAACAGCACAAAATTATTCTTTTGGTCATATAGGAGTTAATGCTGTTATTTTCAATACAGCTTTACAAGATCTTACTAAGCCAAATGGACATGTGGAATCAATGGATAAGCATGTAACACCACGTAGTTTATATCTTACACAGTTAAAGGAAAGATTGGGGATAGAAGCTGTAAAAAATATAATAAAGGGTGGAATGAATGACTACTAAAGACAAACGTCATAAAATCAATACATGAAATTAAATACCGCAACTCTCCTACTCTTTCTAAGTATAATATCTTTTAAGAGTTTGTTATTCGGGCAAACCATTTCAAAAGATGAGTTGGTCTTTCTTACTTCGGCATGGAAGGGAGAACGGTTTGAAGATGGAAGGCCTAAAATTTCTGATAGCCTGCTGCAAAGGGCAAAGCATGTCATGATTGATGATGCATGGACTGTATTGAGAAATGAAGGTTACCTAAATCAGTTTGAAGGCGGATGGAAAACCGTTAATGATACACCGATGACAGGGCGTGCCTTTACTGCAATGTATATGCCCAGCCGTCCGGATGTTGAAAAAAATATCAAAGAAAGAGGAGCCAAAGAAGGAAGAAAAGGTAATACCAATTCATGGCCGATAGATAAACTTACTAAAGGCGATCTGTATGTTGCCGATGCTTACGGAAAGATCAGTGGCGGCCCTATCATGGGTGCTACTTTAGCTAATTCCATTTACAGTAAATCAGGCAACGGAGTTGTTTTTAATGGAGCATCAAGGGATCTTCAGGAAATAAAAAACATAAAAGGATTTAATGCTTATGTCCGTGATTTTCATCCATCGTTTACAGAAGAAATGGTATTAATGGGACTTAATACCCCGATTCGTATTGGCAATGTCATGGTACTTCCTGGTGATCTTGTTATCGCAACAAGAGAAGGAGTACTTTTTGTTCCGGCTCACATGGCAGAGCAGGTAGTCAGTACATCAGAATTCGTGATCCGTAAAGATCAGTTTGGTTTTGAAATGGTACGTAACGGTAAATACAGCACCGGTGAAATTGACAGCCAGTGGAATGATGAAATAAAAACTGATTTTTTAAAATGGCTGGAAAAACATCCTGAGTTAGGCAAGATGACCCGTGCAGAACTCGACAAGATGATGAGCAAAAGAACATGGTGACCTTAAATAAAAGCAAGCGATTGTCTCCTTAAAAAATAATTTATGAAAAGAAACAGCTTTCAAACAAGTATTTTAAACCTAGGTTTTGGTTTATTGGGATTAATTTTTTTCATACTTCCCAATGTAAATGCCCAAACGACCAAATTGACATTAGATCTAACAAGTCCCGGTGCTAACGTCAGCCCGATGCTGTATGGATTAATGACAGAAGAGATCAATCATTCCTATGATGGTGGTTTGTACGCAGAACTGATCCGCAACAGGATATTTAAAGACAACCCAACAAAAGCTGAAGCATGGAGTCTTGTTCAGGATGATAGCAATAGTTCAAAAGCAACGATGAAAATTATAGCGGCAATACAAGACAATGTTCCTTTTGATGAACGCCGCCATGCTATTAATGGTGCATTACAAAGTTGTTTACGACTTACAGTTGAAAAAGCAGGCAGCAGAGTAGGCATTGCTAATGAAGGTTATTGGGGAATACCGGTAAAACCAAACACTACTTACAGGGCGTCATTCTATATAAAAGGTACAGCTAGTATCCAACCTTTCCGCCGACCGGGATCACAACAACCTCCAACACCCGATGTGCCGGTCATTGAAGACAACACTGCTGGTCCGATAACAGTGACGATCGAAAGTAATGATGGCAAAACAATTTATGCTTCGGGCACCATTGATCTTGTTAAAAGTACTTTCTGGAAAAAATACGAACTGGCATTAACCACTTCAGCTGCTGTAAAATCTACTACAGATGCAAGATTTGTAATATCAACAACCCGGACTGGTCTTTATTATTTTAATCTTGTTTCATTATTTCCACCAACATATAAGAACCAGTCCAATGGCTTCAGACAAGACCTGATGCAAATGTTGGTTGATATGAAGCCGAAGTTTTTGCGTTTTCCAGGCGGTAACTATCTGGAGGGACCATTGATCACAGATGCTTTTCCATGGAAAACAACATTGGGACCTTTAGAAAACAGGCCAGGTCACAGAGGTTCCTGGGGTTATCGTGCATCAGATGGATTGGGTCTGCTTGAGTTTTTAATGTGGTGTGAGAATATGAGTGCTGAACCTGTTTTGGGAGTATATGCAGGTTATTCATTGAATGGAGATCATGTTGATTCCGGAATGCTTTTAAAACCTTATTTAGATGATGCATTGGATGAAATAGAATATGTGATGGGCGATGTAAAAACTTACTGGGGAGCTAAACGTGCAGCAGATGGACATCCTGCGCCATTTAAACTGACTTATATAGAGATCGGCAATGAAGATTGGTTTGACAGATCAGGCAGCTATAATGGAAGGTTCACACAATTCAGGGAAGCTATAGAAAAAAAATATCCAAAGTTGATTTGCATCTCAACAATTGCTGATGCGCAATATCCCACGCAGAAAGTAACAACAGGCAAAAAACCGGCAGTACTCGATGAACATTATTACCGCAATTCATGGTCCATGTGGGAAAACGCTTCGCAATACGATAAGTATGATCGCAACGGTCCAAAAATATTTGTGGGAGAATGGGCAACACGTGAAGGTGCACCAACTACCAATTTAAATGCGGCCCTTGGAGATGCCGCATGGATGACAGGTATGGAACGTAATTCAGATTTGATCATCATGTCTTGTTATGCCCCATTGTTTGTGAATGTGAATACAGCAACCGCCACAGCTCCTAAGGCATGGCAGTGGGATTCAGATCTGATTGGCTACAATGCATTGACCAGTTATGGTTCTCCTTCTTATTATGTACAAAAACTGTTCGGCAGTTATTTAGGAAATAGAATTGTGCCGATGACAGCAGAAAATATACCAACACAACCAAGACCCCTTACCCGCAGAGACAGCACTGATGGTATTACAACTCCTCCGCTTGTTCCTACTGTTTTTTATTCTGCGACAAAAGATGAGAAAACAGGAGTCATCTATCTTAAAGTTGTAAATACTACAGGGAAACAGCAAGCAGTAGAAATAAGATTAAAAGGTGGTAAAATATCAGCTGACGCTACAATGATTGTTATCAAAGGTGATAAACCGGATGATACTAATACTATTATTGAACCCGAAAAAGTTATGCCAGTTACTTCAAAGATAAAAGGTGTGGTTTCAACTTTCACAAGAACACTTGATCCCTATTCTGTAAGCATATTGCAAATACAAACCGGCAAATAAATTGAATGGCTGAATTTTTATGAGTTATCATCTGCATATTTTAAAATTCTAAAAACAATCCGGCATGAAGAAGTTTTTTCTGCTTTGTTGCTTCCTGATGCTCCTTTGCGGTACGTCAAAGTTATTAGCCATTATCAGGTTACCTCCTATCATGAGCAGCAATATGGTTCTGCAGCGAAACTCGCAAGCTACTCTTTGGGGATGGGCAGACCCCAGCGAACGCTTTACTATTATCTGCTCATGGAAAACAACAGTTGATTCTGTAACTGCATTTAATAGCGGAAAATGGAAAGCAAAGATCAGCACACCAGCAGCAGGCGGACCTTATATAATTACGATCAAAGGCAGAATTAACACTATTGTTTTGGAAAATATATTGATCGGTGAAGTGTGGGTTTGTTCAGGACAATCCAATATGGAATTTGAACTTAGTTCCGTTCGGAACGCAACAGCGGAAATTAAGGCAGCCGCTTACCCTGAGATACGCCAGATCAAGGTCGCCAGGCGGGTCAGTCCCACACCT
>Ga0207686_10000485_pt1 | contig 26204 bp, 21 predicted proteins | sample KBSM24metaG_FD_184396 | JGI IMG/M metagenome (GOLD analysis project Ga0207686, IMG submission 184396) | Miscanthus rhizosphere microbial communities from Kellogg Biological Station, Michigan, USA - KBS M2-4 metaG (SPAdes) (version 2) | ecosystem: Host-associated > Plants > Roots > Rhizosphere >...
AGTACTCGTGGCAAGGCATCAGGTGCTCGCCGGTCTTGGGAAACGTCGTGGTGAACGTGGCCACGAAGCCCGGCACCAGCATGACGTTCGCGTTGGTCGTGCCGACGATGAAGCCGTGCACGACGTCCGTGCTCGTGCCGCGGAACGTGACGGGCGTTTCGGCGGGAACGACGATGCATGACGGCTCGAACGAATATTGCTGGGCGACGAGGCGCGCGATCACCCTGCCGTCGGGACCAACACTCGTTCCCAGATTGCTTTCGACGAACTCTCCCGTGATGTGAAGGGTGCGCGGGTCGACCGTCTCGACGCGCGAAGGCGGCATCGCCGCCCATTGCAGCCCGGTGAAGATCATCATCGCCACCAGCAGGAGAATGATGATGCCGACGATGAATGCCCAGCGGCGTTCGGCGGCGACGGCGACCCCATGCGAGTCGGGCGGCACGGCGGGAGGCGCCGCAGCGGCGTTCACTGCACGGCCCCTCGCGGGAGGTAGACCAGGAAATAGAATCCGAAATAGAGCGCTACGACGATCGCCGCGGCGATGCCCGCCAACGCAAAGGCACCGGACGGGCCGCGGCGGACGATTTCTTCGACCTCGGCGTCGCTGCGGGCGTCATCGCTTGGTGGTGTCACGGTCCCCTCCTCATTCCGGCAGCAGCGTGCGCAGCTCGTTCGCCTGCGCTGGCGTAACCGGCGTACCGCTGTTTTCCCAGGCCGTGCGGATGTAGGTCACCACGGCGGCGGCCTCCGCGTCATCCAGGATGTGCGCAAACGGCGGCATCCCGTGCGGTCGCGGATTCTTGCGCGTGCCCGGCGGATAGCCGCCGTTCAGGACCATCCGGATGGAGTTCACGGGCGAGGCCATCGTGATCGATTGATTGCCGGCGAGCGGCGGAAACTGCGGCGGCTGTCCTTTGCCCTCCGCACCGTGGCACATCGCGCACTGCGTCGCGTAGACCTTGCGGCCGGTTTCCATGACGTCCGGACTGACCAGACGCGCCTGGCTCGTCGGCGGCGCCTCGGAGTCGCGCTGGGGCAGCGCTTTGAGGTACACGGCCATGGCTTCCACGTCCTCGTCGGAGAGGTACTGCAGGCTATTGTAGACGACCTCGGCCATCGGGCCGTACACCGTAGCGCGATTCGAGACGCCTACCTGCAAGAGGTCGGTGATGTCCTTGATGCTCCAGTCTCCGAGGCCGGCTTCGCGGCGGCTGGTGAGCGACGGCGCATACCAGTTCTGGTTCGGAATCATTCCACCTTCGAAGGCTTGCGACTCGCGCGATCCGCCGAGCCGGTTGATGGCGGTATGGCACATCGCGCAGTGGCCGAGGCCCTCTACCAGATAAGCGCCGCGGTTCCATTGCGCCGATTGCTTCGGATCCGCGACGTACTCGCCTTCCTTGAAGTACAGGGCGCGCCAGCCGACGAGAAGATCGCGCTGGTTGAACGGAAATCGCAGCTCGTGCGGCCGGTTTTTCTGCTGGACCGGCGGCACCGACATCAGGTAGGCATAGATTGCGTCCGAGTCTTCGCGGGTGACCCTGCTGTATGACGCGAACGGCATGGCGGGATACATCAGCGATCCATCGCGCGAGATCCCCGTGTGCATCATCCGATAGAAATCGTCGCCGCTCCATTTGCCGATGCCGGTGTCGTCGTCGGGTGTTATGTTCGGCACGTAAAGGTTGCCGAATGGCGTCGCCATCGCACGCCCGCCGGCGAACTCGCGGCCTTCCGCCGCCGTGTGGCACGCCACGCAGTCGCCGGCGCGTGCGAGATATTCGCCGCGAGCGAGGAATTGCGTGGTCGCGCTGGTCGCCGTCGCAGTCGCCGATGGGCTGGTCTGCGGCAGCATGCCCGGTCGAAGCAGCGCCAAGCCGATTGCGCCGAGAATCACCAGCACGACCGCGCCGATGGCGATGCGAAAGCCGGTGCGCATTAGCGCTGGCTCCCACACGCGAGCGGCATGCGAACGAGATTCTGCGACTCGGGCGACGCGTCCTTCGGCGCTTCCTGCCGCGCCAGCCACACCGAGACTGCGGCTACGTCGGACTCGGACAGCCGCGACGCAATGCGCTTCATGCAGTCGGGTTCCGCCGCGTGACGGCTGCCGACACGCCAGCGCGTGAGTTGGGCAGCGATATAGTTGGCACGCAGCCCGGCGAGCCCCGGGATACCGGGCTCCATGCCCGTCAAACGCGTGCCGTGGCAGGCCACGCAGGGCGGAATGCCCTTGCCGGCATCGCCGGCGGTCGCGATGTCGTGGCCGCGAGCCACCAGCGTCGCATCGGCCGCCGACTCATCCTTGCCCTCGAACGGCGGGCGCTGTTTGGCGTAGTACTCCGCCATTTCGCGGAGGTATGCATCCGGCAGATACGCGACGAGGTAGTTCATCGGGGGGTACTGTCTCGCCCCGTCCCGAAACGCGATCAGCTGGTTGTAGAGATAGCCCGCAGGCTTGCCGGCAATCCGGGGAAAGGCGCCGCTGAGCGTGCCCTGCCCGCTCTGCCCGTGGCAGGTCACGCATCCTTGCACCCGGGCCTCCATCGAGTCCAGGGTCTTGAACGCCGGCACCGCTTCGTTCTGGGCCAAGCCTGCGGACGCGTGCAGGCAGCACACAACGAGCAAAGACGCAGCCCAAATCTGCCGCGGCAGCGCACGCGCACGTCGGTTATATGGCGTCACTCGAGGACCGGGGCCAAACCGTCGATGGACAACCAGCGCAGAGTCTAACACCGCTCGACCGTGTCCGACGCGGACAACGTGAATCAGTGGATAGCCCGGAAAATGGGCATGCCCAGGCTAGGTCGACTGCAGGCGTCGAACGCAATAAGATCGAAGACGGGGTTGGGTGTAGCGCGAACGGGAGAGCTTATGGCAACGACCCACGCATCAGCGATCAGCCGCTATCCGGTACCGAAGCTCGAGGAACTGCCCGAAGACATCCGCACGCGGATGCTCGAGGTGCACGAGAAAGCCGGCTTCATTCCCAACGTTTTCCTGACACTCGCGCATCGCCCCGACGAGTTCCGCGCGTTTTTCGCCTACCACGATGCACTGATGCTGCGCGATTCCGGCTTGAGCAAGGCCGAGCGCGAGATGATTGTCGTTGCAACGTCCGGCGCCAACGACTGCCTGTATTGCATCGTCGCGCACGGTGCGATCCTTCGCATCTATGCCAAGGATCCGCTGCTCGCCGATCAGGTCGCGGTCAACTATCGAAAGGCGGACATCGGCGACCGGCAAAAGGCGATGCTGGCGTTCGCGCTCAAGGTGGCATTGCGTTCGGTCGAGCTGGTAGATGCCGACTACGAAGCGCTGCGGGCCCATGGCTTCAATGACGAGGATATCTGGGACGTCGGCGCGATCGCGGCTTTTTTTGCACTGTCGAACCGCATGGCCAACCTGATCGCCATGCGCCCCAACGAAGAGTTCCATCTGCTGGGGCGCCAGCCCAGAGACAGCTAGGACTCGCGCAACTCGTTCGGCTGGGTTAAACTCGGCCCTCGTCGCACGTGCGGCGCCTATGGAATGTTCAAATGAATCGTTACGACCTGATCCTTGCCGCGATCGCCGCCACCGTCGTTGCCGGCTGCGCCACGACGCCGACATCAGAAAACGCCGCTTCCGAACCGGACGACAAGGCTTATGTGACAGGCAGTCGTCTGCCTGTACGCGACAACAGCACGAGCGCAAGCGTCAAGGGCGTCGCCAACAAGAATGCCATCGACGACATGATGAATCGCGCCAGCCAGACCTACATTCCGCCCAAAGGCACCACGAACTAGAGCGCGGCGAAAACGCTGCCGACGGCTAGACGCGGCAGCGGGCCGCGACGAATTCTGTGAGCCTGTCGACGCAGGCGGCGATGTCCTCTTGCGTCGTATCGAGGATGAGGTCGGCGGCCTGCGGCTCTTCGTAGGGGCTGTCGATGCCCGTGAAGTCCTTGAGCTCGCCTTCGCGCGCCCGCCGGTAGAGGCCTTTCGGGTCCCGCGCCTCGCATGCGGCCAGGTCTGCTTTGACGTAGACCTCGAGGAAATGCCCTTTGGCCACCGCGGCCCGCGCCCGGCGCCTGTCGTCGCGGTAGGGTGAGATGAACGCGGTGATGCACACGAACCCGGCTTCGGCGAACAAGGCGGCGGCCTCGCCGACGCGGCGGATATTTTCCTGTCTGTCCTCGGGCGAGAAGCCCAGGTTGGCGTTCAAGCCTCGCCGCACGTTGTCTCCGTCGAGCACGTAAGTCGCGTAGCCGCCGTCGAACAGGCGCCGCTCCAGCGCCATCGCCAGCGTCGATTTCCCCGCGGCCGACAAGCCGGTCAGCCAGACGACCGCCCCGACGTGGCCGAACCGTGAGGCGCGCTCGGTCTCGGTCACCTGATGCCGCATCGGCGTAAGATTCCGCGCTCGTTCCGGCATTGCGCGATGATCGGGGTAGCCGCTGGCGTCGATGATGCCCCCGCCGACGGTGACATAGGCGTCGCGCAGGACGAAACGCCCGGTCGCCGGCATCGCCGCAAAATCGTCGATGGCGATTAGCTCATGCGCACGCAAGGTCACGCTGGCGATTTCTCCGGCCGCGATCGTAGTCGCCAATTCCGGCGCCAGTGTCGCCACGTCGATGCGGTGGCGAATCGCCTGAACGCGCACCGTGGCGATTCGTGTCCCCAGTTGCATTGTCAGCTCGCGGCCCGGGATCAGCGGCGTTGCCGAAAGCCAGAAGATTTCGGCGTCGAATACCGCCGTCAGCTTTGGAGCATGCTCGCGATGACTCGCCATGTCACCGCGCTCGACGACCAGCGGCCGATCGAGAACGATCGAAGCATTGCCGCCAGCCTCGACATCATCGGGCGCGGCGCCGGGCCACGCCAGCAGTTCGGCAACCTTGGCGGCGCGCCCCGAGGGCGAAAACACGAGTTCGTCGCCTACGGTAAGGCGCCCCGAATCGAGGCGGCCCGCGAGCACGCGCCGCTCGCCCTGACGATAGACGTCCTGTATCGGCATGCGCAGCGGCAGCGCATGTTCGGGTGTTGCCGCCGGCAGCGCTTCGAGCGCATCGACCAGCGACGGGCCGCGGTACCAGCCGGGCATCGCGCCGCGCTCGCGCAGGTTGGCGCCATCTCTTGCCGACACCGGAACGATCGCGCACGGCTCGATTCCGATTTTATGCAGCGCGACGGTGACTTCGTGTGAGCGCGCGGCAAATGCGGCTTCGGCGTAACCGACGAGGTCCATCTTGTTGATCGCGACCAGCAGCGCACGCACGCCCAGCAACTTCAGCAGGTAGGCGTGTCGCAGCGTCTGCTCCTCGCTGCCTGCCTGAACGTCGAGCACCAGCAGCGCCGCGGCTGCGGACGACGCCCCGCCAATCATGTTCTTCAGCAGCTCCTTGTGCCCGGGCGCATCGATGACGACGAACTCGCGGTGCGGCGTCTTGAGCCGCACGCGGGTTGTATCCAGCGTGATCGCCTGGTCACGCTCGGCCTGAAAGCCGTCGAGCACAAACGACCACTCGAGCGGGACGCCGCGCCGGGTCGACATTGCCGCGAGCTCCTCGGCCTTGCCCGCGGGCAGCAGATCGAGCTCGTGCAGCAACCGTCCCAGCAGCGACGACTTGCCGTGATCGACATGTCCGGCAAGGACGAGCGCCAGCGGAGCCGCGCGCTCCATCACATGTAGCCGGCCGCGCGCAGCCGTTCGAACGTGTCTTCCCTCTCGTGATCCATCGCACGCCCGGCGCGCTCGCTCTGTCGGGTCTGCTCCAGCTCGGCAATGATCTCCGGAATCGTCGCGGCGTTCGAATCGATCGGGAACGTGATGTCGGACTCGCCGAGCGAGCGATAGCGCTTGCCGCCGCGGGCGAAATAGAGTTCGCACACCGGGATGCGCTCGCGCTCGACATACCGCCAGATATCGAGCTCTGTCCAGGCCAGCAGCGGATGTACGCGCACATGCACCTCAGCCGGAAAATCGGTCTGATAGTGATCCCAGAATTCGGCCGGCTGGTCGCGAAAGTCCCAGCTTCCGTCGGGCCGGCGCGGACTGAAGACGCGCTCCTTGCCGCGGATCAATTGCTCGTCGCGGCGAATACCTAGCAGGATTCCGCGGAAGCCACGCTCGGCGATGATCGCTTTCAATCCGAGCGTCTTGCGCGCCGCAGCGCGCGCGGCCGGCGGCAGCGTCGCATCGGTCGCCTCGACCGGGGGGCAGGCCGCGTTGACGTAATCGAGGCCCCATTCGGCGAGCAGGCGGTCGCGGAATGCGTAGACCTCGGGAAATTCGTTGCCGGTATCGAGCAGCATCACCGGGAACGGAACGCGGCCCAGAAACGCCTTGCGCACGAGCCACACCATCGTGTTCGAATCCTTGCCCAGCGACCAGAGCATCGCGAGCGGCTTCAGCCGCGCGTAAGCCTCGCGGATGACGTGGATCGACTGTTGTTCGAGAGCGTGCAGGTAGTCTGGCATTTGGCTTGGCCCGGACCGCATCGGTAATCCGGGAGATGGACGGCGGGCGCAATGATACCAGCCGGCGGTGACGGTCACGTTACCTGGCGGCTGGCATCCGATTGATAGACGATCTGCCCGTCGACCAGCGTATAGCGCACCCGGCCGGCGAGCTCGAGGCCCAGGAACGGCGTGTTCTTACCCTGGCTTTTCAGCGCGTCTCGCGTGACCGTCCACGCTTCGTCGATGGCGACGATGCACACGTCGGCGGCGGCGCCCGCGGCGAGATGGCCAGCATCGATGCCGAGTACCCGGGCCGGCTCGGCGGTGATACGGGCGAGCGCAGCGGCCAGCGGAAGCTTCGCCTCGTGGCCCCATTTGAGCGTCAGCGGCAGCAGCAGCTCCAGCCCGGTCGCGCCCGGCTCGGCCTCGGCGAACGGCAGCTGCTTGCTGTCGTCGTCGACCGGCGCATGGTCGGAGCAGATCGCGTCTATCGTGCCGTCGGCAAGGCCGGCGCGCAGGGCATCGCGATCGCGCGCGCTGCGCAGCGGCGGGACCAGGTGGCATTGCGCGTCGAACCACCCGATGTCGATGTCGCACAGATGAACGTGGTGAATGGCGACGTCGCAAGTCAGCTCGAGGCCGGCGCGCTTCGCCTCTCGCACCCGCGCCACGCCTTCGCGCGTCGACAAGCGCGCGATGTGCACGCGGGCGCCGGTTTCCTGCGCCAGCGCGAGGATCATGTCCAGCGCAATGATCTCCGCCGAGGCTGGGATCGCGGCCAGTCCCAGCCGGGTCGCGACCTCGCCGTCATGGGCGACGCCGCCGCGCGCGAGATAGGCGTCCTGCGGACGAAGCCAGACCGGATAGCCGAACGTCGCGGCATACTGAAGCGCGCGGCGCAGCACCTGTGTATCGGCGAGCCGCGCGTCGGCATGCGAGAAGGCGACGCAGCCGGCTTCGGTGAGCTCGCCCATTTCGGTGATGTTCTCTCCCTTGAGTCCGACGGTCAGCGCGCCGACCGGATAGACGTGTGCCTGATTGAGCGACCGGGCGCGGTGCTTGAGCATTTCGACCAGCCCGGGCTCGTCCAGCGACGGATCGGTGTCTGGCGGGCAGGCGAGACTGGTGACACCCCCGGCGATCGCGGCGTTCATTTCCGATTCGAGCGTTGCCATGTATTCGAATCCCGGCTCGCGCAGGCGCGCCGCGAGGTCGATCAGGCCCGGGCAGACGACGCATCCGGCCGCATCGATGATTCTGCCGGCGCGCCAGCCGGCTGGCGGGCTGCCGACGCCGGCGACCCTTCCGGCGGCGACGAACAGCGAGGTCTTGCGATCGATCCCATGCCGCGGGTCGATCAGACGTCCGTTCCTGATCTCGACGTTCGTGGCGGTCATCGTCGTGGCGCTGCTCAATTGCCCGCCAGCATGCTCATCACCGCCATCCGCACCGCAATGCCGAACGTCACCTGCGGCAGGATCACCGAATGCGCGCCGTCGGCGACCGCCGAGTCGATCTCGACGCCGCGATTCATCGGGCCCGGGTGCATGACGATCGCGTCGGGCTTTGCCAACGCCAGCTTTTCCGCCGTCAAGCCGTAATGCTTGAAGTATTCGCCCGCTGACGGCAGCAGCGCGCCCTTCATGCGCTCGCTCTGCAGGCGCAGCATGACGACCACGTCGGCGCCGGCCAGGCCGGTGCGCATGTCGTGAAACACGCGCACACCCATGCTCTCGATCGCAGCCGGCAGCAGCGTCTGCGGCCCGATTACCCGAACTTCGGTCGTGCCCAGCGTCGTCAGGCCGTGGATCAGCGAGCGCGCGACGCGCGAATGCAGCAGATCGCCGACGATCGCAACCGTCAGCCCGTGGAAATCCTTCTTGTAATGACGGATCGTGAACAGGTCGAGCAGGCCCTGGGTCGGATGCGCGTGGCGGCCGTCGCCGGCGTTGATCACGTGGATGTGCGGACGATCCGCCGCGGAAAGATGCTGGGCGATCAGGTGCGCGGCGCCGCTTTGCGCATGGCGCACGACGAACATGTCGGCGTTCATCGCGACCAGATTGTCGATCGTATCGAGCAGGGTCTCGCCCTTGCTGGTCGACGACACGCCGATGTTCAGGTTGATCACGTCGGCCGACAATCGCTTGGCGGCAATCTCGAAGGTCGTGCGGGTGCGCGTGCTGTTCTCGAAGAACAGGTTGAACACCGTCTTGCCGCGCAGCAGCGGCACCTTCTTGACGTCGCGCTCCGCGATCGACACGAACGGCAGCGCGGTATCGAGTATGCGATCGATGACGGGAGCGGGCAGTCCTTCCAGCGTCAGCAGGTGCTGTAACTCGCCGTCGCCATTGAGCTGCGGGTTACGCACCAGGCGCGCTTTCGATCGGCTCCACCGACAATTCGAAGCGGCCGTCCAGATGCCGCTGCAGCACGATCGATGAATCGCGCGCGACCGCAACACGGGCACCGACATAAGCGGCTTCGATCGGCAACTCGCGCCCGCCGCGGTCGATCAGGACCGCGAGCTCGATCGACTCCGGCCGCCCATAGTCGAACAACTCGTTGATCGCCGCCCGGACCGAGCGACCGGTATAGAGCACGTCGTCGACCAGCACGATGCGGCTGTTGCCGATTTCGAACGGCAAGGTCGTGGTCGCGACCTTGGCGCGCAGCCCCTTCTTGCCGAAGTCGTCGCGGTAGAACGAGACGTCGATGAAGCCGACCGGGTGCTCGCCCGGCAGTATTTCGGCAAGTCGCTCCGCAAGCCATGCGCCTCCGGAATAGATGCCGACCAGCTTGGCGTCGTAGGCGATGGCGGCGCCCATTTTCTCCGCCAGGGCGGCGATCGTCGCTTCGGCCTCCGGCAGGCCGTCGCCGCTCTGGTCAGGTGCGGGTGCGCTGATCAAGGTATGCCTGCAGGATGATTTGCGCCGCGACCTGGTCGCGCAGCGGCTTGCGTCCGCGCTCGCCGACGCCCGCATCGGAGAGTGCGGCCGATGCGGCTTCGGTCGTGTAGCGCTCGTCGACAAGCTCGACCGTGAGCCGAAAGCGAGTCTCCAGCCGTCGCGCGAAGTCCTGAGCGCGCGCCGTCATCGCGTGGGGCGTTCCATCGGCGTGCGTCGGCAAGCCGACGACCAGCAGCGCCGGTTGCCATTCGCGCACCAGCCATGCGATCGCCGCGAGGCCCTTATCGTCGCTGTCCGCGGAGATCGTGGCCAACGGATGCGCGAGCCCGAGCGCCGTCTCGCCGACTGCGACGCCAATGCGCCGGGTGCCGAAATCGAATGCGAGTATGGTGCCGGCGCGCGCAGCGGGCCGCAGCAAGGTCGCCGCCAAGCTCACGCGTGCCCGACGGCGTCGGACAGCCTGGAAAAATCGATTCCGAGCAGTTTCATCGCCGCCGACAGCCGCGTTTCGGCCGGCAGGGCGAACATCACGTCGGGATCCGCCTCGACGGTAAGCCAGGCATTCTGTGCGATTTCCTGCTCGAGCTGGTCGGCCGACCAGCCGGCATAGCCGAGCGAGACCAGTACGTCCTGCGGCCCTTCGCCGTGACCGACGGCTTCGAGGATGTCCTTCGACGTCGTAAGCCCCAGGTCGTCGCTGATCGCCAGCGTCGACTGCCAGCTGCCGAGCGGCCGGTGCAGGACGAACCCGCGGTCGATCTGGACCGGACCGCCGTAGTGCACAGGCGCGGCCCGAAGGTCGGAATCGCCGAGCGGCACCTGGATTTGCTCGAACAGCGAGGAAAGCGTCATGTCGATCGGCTTGTTGATCACGATGCCGAGCGCGCCTTTTTCGTTGTGCTCGCAGACATAGATCAATGTATGCGCGAAATGCGGATCGGCCATGCTGGGCATGGCGATCAGGAAATGGTGGGTCAGATTGACCCGCGATTCACCCATGCGGCTGCCAGTGCGGGATAGCCCATGACCGCAATTGTAGTCGCCGCCGCCCGCTGGCACAAATGCCCGGGCAGGCCGTCGCTCAGTCTTCTTCCTGCTTGCGCGACTTCTTGTATTCGGTCGCCAGCTGCTGTTGCAGATTGGGCGGTGCCGGCTCGTAGTGCGACAACTGCATCGTCCAGCTTCCCTGTCCCCCGGTCACCGATTTCAGACGCGCCGAATAGCCTTCGAGCTCGGCCAGCGGCGCCAGCCCGCTGACGGCGAGGATGCCCGGCTGCAGGCCCTTGGTCCCGGTAACCTGGCCGCGGCGCGACGACAGATCGCCCGCGATATCGCCGGTCTTGACGTCCGGACAGATCACTTCGACGGTGACGATCGGCTCGAGCACGATCGGCCGCGCCTTGTCGATGGCGTCGAGAAAAGCCTTGCGGCCGGCCGCGACGAACGCGACTTCCTTCGAATCGACCGGGTGGTGCTTGCCGTCGTAGACGACGACGCGCACGTCGTGCATCGGAAATCCGGCAATGGCGCCGCTGCCGAGCACCTGCTCGACGCCCTTGCGCACAGCGGGCATGTACTGGTGTGGAATCACGCCGCCCTTGGTCGAATCGACGAATTCGAAGCCGGTGCCCCGCGCCATCGGCTCCACGCGCAGCGACACCTCGCCGAACTGCCCGGCCCCGCCGGTCTGCTTCTTGTGCCGATGGAAGCCATCGGCCGACGCGGTGATCGTCTCGCGATAGGGAATGCGCGGCGGCCGCGTCTCGATCTCGAGCTTGAACTGGCTCGACATGCGTTCGAGCACCGAGCGCAGATGCAGCTCGCCCAGCGCCCGGAGCACCGTCTCGTTGCTGTGCGGATCGTGCTCGACAACGAGCGTCGGGTCCTCGGCGGTCATCCGGTGCAGCACTTCCCAGATCCGCTGCTCGTCGCCGCGCTTTTTCGGGCGGAGTGCCACGCCCTGCATCGGCGTCGGAAAGGCGAGCGGCTGCATGTGAATGTGATCCTCGTCGTGCGAATCGTGCAGCACACGGTCGAATTCGATCTCGTCGACCTTGGCGACAGCCGCGATGTCGCCCGGTACCGCGGCGTCGACCTCGACGTTCTTCCCGCCCTGAAGCATGAACAAATGGCCGACCTTGAACGGCTTGCGTCCGTCGCCGACGAAAAGCGAGGTGTCTCGTGTCACCGTTCCCTGGTAGACGCGGAAAACGCCGAGCTTGCCGACGAACGGGTCCATCACGACCTTGAAGACGTGCGCGAGCACGTGCTTTTTCGGATCGGGCTCCGAATGAAATTCCACGGCGGATTCGCCCTCACCCTTCGTGAACAGCGGGGGATTGCCCTCGGTTGGATTCGGTAGCAGCTTGGCGAAGATATCGAGCAGCTCGGCGACGCCTGCGCCATTCTTGGCTGACACGAAGCACACCGGAACGAGATGGCCCTCGCGCAGCGCTTTCTCGAATGGCGCATGCAGCTGCTCGGGCGCGATCTCGCCCTGGTCCAGGTAGAGCGACATCAGTTCCTCGTCGACCTCCACGACCTGGTCGACCAGCGCGCGGTGCGCATCGGCAACCGACGAAAAATCCGCTTCGCCGGCAGGATTGAAAAAACAATCGACGACGCGCTTCCCGTTGCCGGCGGGGAGGTTGATCGGCAGGCACTCTTTGCCGAATGTCGCGCGGATCGCGGCGAGGACCGCCGGCAAGTCGACGTTCTCTGCATCGATCTTGTTGACGATCAGCAGGCGACAAAGTCGGCGTGCCGCCGCCCATTCCATCATTCGCGAGGCGATCATTTCGATACCCGCCGCCGCATTGATGACGATCGCCGCGGTCTCGACGGCGTCGAGAGCGCCGATCGATTGTCCGATGAAGTCGGGAAATCCGGGCGTATCAATGATGTGCACGCGCGTGTCCTGCGTGTCGAGGTGAAGCACCGAGGACCGCAGCGAGTGCTGCCAGCTTCTTTCGAGCGGTTCGAAATCACTGACGGTCGTGCCGCGCTCGACGCTGCCGACCGACTGGATCGCTCCCGCCTTGTGCAGCAGCGCTTCGACCAGCGTGGTCTTGCCCGATGCGCCGTGCCCGACTAGCGCCAGCGTGCGAATGTTGGTGGTGGCGAATTTCGCCATGAATGTCATCTCCTCCTGGGAACCTGCGGGATGGCCGTGCTAGGGACTGTTCACGCCTTGGTTGCCGCGACGGCAATTCTACCTTGCAGCGCCGGGGCGGCGCTGGCGGCCTTGCCGCGGCACCATTCCAATTTACGCCCGCCGCCGGCCGAGGTCAAAGCGCCATTGGCCCCGGGAAGCAGCGAGGGCGCATCGTCGACGCGCCCTCGCTTGATTCCGGCCCGAGACTGGATCAGTTCGCGTGCACGGCGAGCAGCTCGCGCAGATTGCGCAGCAACTCTTCTTCCTGGTAGGGCTTGCCGAGATACAGGTCGATGCCGAGCTCGGCGGCCCGGTTGCGATGCTTCTCCGCCGTACGCGAGGTGATCATGATGATCGGAATGTCCACCAGGTTGTGGTCGGCCTTGATCGTCTTGGCGAATTCGAAGCCGTCCATGCGCGGCATCTCGATATCGAGCAGGATGGCATCGGGTGTGCGCTCTCCCAGCAACTGCAAGGCGTCGAGACCGTCCTTGGCCGCGATCACCATGTAGCCTTCGCGGGTGAGCAGGCGGCTGGTTATCTTGCGCACCGTCAGCGAGTCGTCGACGATCATGATCAGCGGCGGACCCGCAGCAGCGGCGGCCGCAGCGGCGGCGGCCGCCGCCTGCGGCGTCTTGACGACCATCGGCGCTTCGGCGGCGGTGTCGAGTCGCTGCGCCAGCTGCACCGGATTGATGATCAGGACGACCTCACCGGTGCCCAGCACCGTAGCGCCCGAAATGCCCGAGACGCGTGCCAGTTGCGGCCCGATGTTCTTGACTACGACTTCCTGGTTCCCGATCATCTCGTCGATGTGCACAGCGGCGAGATTCTGGCCGCTTTTGAGCAGCAGCACCGAGTTGTAGCGCATCGTCTCGGGATTGTTTCCACTGCTTCCGAGCAGCCGAGGCAGGTAGAAGAACGGGTACCTGCGGTTCTGCCAGACGACTTCGCGCGTCAGATACAGGTTGATCAGGTCCTTATCCCTGATCTGTTGCACCTGCTCGACCATCGGCGAGGGCAGCGCCCACAGTCTGCCGCCGGCCTTGACCAGCACGACTTGCGCAACCGCCAGCGTCAGCGGCAGGTAAAGGGTGAACGTGGTGCCTTGCTTGGCTGAGCTCGCCACCTCTACCCGGCCGCCGAGTGCGGCGATATCGGACCGCACGACGTCCAGCCCGACGCCGCGTCCCGAAATCTGAGTGATCTTGGCCGCCGTGCTGAAGCCTGGTGCGAACACGAACTCGACCAGCTGCGCTTCGGTCGGCTCGGCATCGGCACTGAGCAGACCCTGGGCACGCGCCTTCTCCCGGATGCGGTCGAGCTCGAGACCCGCACCGTCGTCGGCCAGCTCGATTGCGATTTCATTTCCTTGCTGCCGCACGTTAAGGGTGATTTCCCCGGTCTCGGGCTTCCCGGCGGCAGCGCGCAACTGGCGGCTTTCGAGGCCATGGTCGAGCGCATTGCGCAGAAGATGCTCCAGAGGGCCGACCAGTTTTTCAAGGACCGAGCGGTCAAGCTCGACCTGCGTGCCGCGGATTTCGAGATTGGCCCGCTTGTCGAGCTCCTTCGCGGTCTGCCGCAGAATGCGATAGAGGCGCTCCGACAGGCTGCCGAAAGGCACGGTCCGGATCGAGAACAGTTGCTGCTGCACGTCGCGCGACAGGCGCGATTGCGCGAGCAGCGCGGCGTCGGCTTCATCGAGGTTCTTGAGCAGCGATTGCTGGACCGTCGAGACGTCGTTGACGCCTTCGGCAAGGCCGCGGGTCAATTCCTGGAATCGCGTATAGCGGTCGAATTCCAGCGGATCGAAGCCTTCGGCCGCCTCGTTGACCATCGACATGCGGGACTGAATCTGCGACTCGGCCTGGATTTCGATTTCGCGCACCTGCGCGCGCAGCCGAATGACGCTGTTGGTCAGCTCGAGCAGATTGCCCTTGAGTGAGCGGAGCTCGCCCTCTGCGCGGGCACGCGTTATCGCGACCTCGCCGGCCTCGTTTACCAGCCGGTCGATCAGCTCGGCACGCACGCGAAGCATTGCTCGCGACGCGTCGCTCTCGGCGGCCGGCGCCGATTCGGCCGCGGGCGCGGCAGCGGCCTGCGTCGTGCGGGGCGCGACCGGCAGCGGCGTGACGACGGCGCCGTGAGTTGCCGGCGGCGCCTGCTCGGGCGGGGCTTCGGACGCGGCGGCCAGCCACGGCGGAGCCGTATCGGTTTCGCCTTTCTGCAGACGATCGAGCAGAAAAGCGATGTGGTCCAGATCGTTATCCAGCGCGTCGAAAAACTCGGGCGTCGGCGCCGTCGCCTCGACGCCGGTGAGGCGGCTTTCCATCATGTGCGCGACCTCGCCCAGTCGCATCGCCCCGGCCATCCGCGCGCTGCCCTTGAACGTGTGCAATGTGCGCTGCAAGGCCTGCATCGGGTCGCTTGTTCCAGGCTTGGCGCGCCAGCCGCGCAGCTGCTCGCCGGCCTGCGGAAAGAGTTCGGCCGCTTCGTCGAGGAATATTGGCAGTACCTGGCGGTCGACGTCGTCGTGAACTTCGAGCAGCGTCGCGTCGGCCGGCGTGGGCGTCGGGGCAGCGACTGCGGGCGTCGGCGTTGGCGACGGCGACGGCGTCGGCCTGCTCGGTGCCGATACCGCATGCAGCGTCGGCTCGGCTTTGCGCTCGCTCGGGCTCGAAGCGGTCGGCTCTCCGACCGCGGCCAGCTCGAGACTGATCGTCATGCCATGCTCGTCGGCGTCGGCGAGCCGCGCTGCTACCACCTCACTGTCGTCGGTCCCACGCTGCGGCACGGTCTCCTGGCGCAGCGTTTCCAGCTCGTTGATGATCTCTGCGACCTCAGCCTCGTCGCTGGAACGGAAGGATTCACGCGCGCGAACGCGCGCGCTCAGCGCGCTCAAGCCTGCGACGGCCCGCGCAAGGACCGGCTGTGCCGCGCCTGGCAGCGGTGCGCCGCGTTCCTGCAGGCCGAGCAGACATACTTCCAGCGCCTTGGCAGTGGTGGCGACCAGCGGAAATCCGCCGGTGCGATGAATGCCGCACAGCGTGTGGCTCGCGCGCACCATCAGCTGCGACGGCGTCGTCGCGGGGTCGAACTGCAAAGTCTGCAGCTCGTCGTCCAACGTGGCCAGATGCTGCCTCGCCTCTTCGCACAGAATGCGATACAGGGCGGCCGACAGCGTCACTCCGCCAACCGTAATCTCCTCTTCGGCGGCGGCAAGCATTGCTACGGCATCGGCGTCGGGTGCGTTCTGCGCCGCGACAGCGGCAAAGGCCAGCGTCGGGGCCGACGACTCGGGCGGAGAATCCGCTACATCGCCGTCGCCATACGGCGTCTCGTCGAGCTCGAGCACTTCGATCGCCGAATGCGAGGAGCCGGGTGCCGCGATATCGGGGCCGCGGTCGATCGTCGAAACAGCGGCGAGCGGCCCCGGCGTCGGTCGCGACGGCGCAGGGGGCGGTGATGGCGGCTGCCCTCCCGAGTCGCCTCCGCCATCGGGAAACTCGCTTTCGACCTTGGCCAGCGCTGCGCGCAAGGCGTCGGCGTCGGGAGTCACCCGGCCGGTGCTGCGCAGGGCATCGACCCAGCGGCGAAAGCTCGACTCGGCCACCCCTATCAATGCGATCAGCGCCGGCGTCGTCGGGCGATCTTCCTCGATCACGCGGTTGTGAACTTTTTCCACTGCGTACGCGAGCTCGCCCAGATCGGTGAGCCCCACCATGCGCCCGCTGCCCTTCAAGGTGTGGAAGCCACGACGCACGACTGACAATGCCGTGCGATCGTCGGAATTCGCGGCGAGCTCGGTCGCGCTGGCCGCGATCGTATCCAGCACTTCGCCTGCTTCGGTCAGATAGATGTCGAGCAACTCGGTATCGAACTGCGTCGCGTCGGTTTCCAGCAGGCGCATCGTTTCCGCGGAAGGAGCGGGCGCAGCCTCGCTCTGCGCCGCGACCGCTGCGACGGCGTCCTGCAGGGCCGCGGTGTCTGCGGTCCCGGCATGCGCGAGCTCGGTCAGCGCCGCATCGGCGTCCTGCTGCAGGCGCGCGTCGCCGATCAGCTCGGCGTCGTGCTTGAGCGCCGTCAGATCGGCCGATAGCCTGTCCCGCGCCGCCAGGTCCCCGGGTGCGCTCTGATAGGCGGCAAAGATTTCCGGCAGCGCCGATCGCAGATCGACGACCGCCGACTCGACGGTCTCGGGCTCGGCGGCGGGCGCGGTAGGCGCAACGCCAAGGCGGCGATCGAGCAGCGGGGTGATCAGGCGGTCGCGATCCGGCCGCTGCTGCTCGACGGCCTCGATATAGAAGCCGAGACCCGACAGCGATTCGGCCAGCATCTCCAGATCGTCGTTGTGAACCTCGACATCCGGTTTCGCATACTCGTCGATCTGCTGCTGGCAAAGCTCGAGCAGACGCTCCGCAGTGTCGAGCCCGAGCATCTTCAGCGCGCCGGCGATCTGTCGGCTGTCGCCAGCGAGCGTGGCGAGCTCGGCGCGCTTGCTGTTGTCCCTGAAAAACGCGTCGAGCACCTGTTCCATGTGGCGGAGGTTCGCCTGAATTTCGCGCGCGACTTGCGCCAGCAGCAATCTCTCCTGCGCGCGACGCGCCATTTCGTCGAGCAGCGGCGCACCCGCGATCATCGGCGTCGGCTTGTTCTGCTGCGCGGCGTCGATGCGCGCCAGCATTGCATCGATCTGCTGCGGCAGCTCCGGCGAGATCGAGCCGAAATGCTCGATTGTCGACTCGGCGAGCAGCAGGGCCGTCGCGAATTCCATCGCCACCGCCTCGGAAACGGTACCCGTGCCGAACTTGTCGACGCGGGTGGCGAGTGCGCCGATCAGGCGGGACAGCGACGGCTCCCCGATCGCGCGCACGCGGTCGACCAGACCTGCCATCGTCTGCTTGAGCTTCGCGATGTTTTCCGGACGCCCGCCGGTGATCTTCAGCCAGAGGTCCTTGGCGCTGGCCAGCTGTTCGCGGGCCTCGCGCAGCAGCGGCTGCGTGCGCAGGACGTCGGCCGACAGCACTTCGGCAGTCGGTATCAGGCCATTGAGATGGTAGGCGCGCTGGACGGCCTGCGTCTGGGCGCCGACCGGCGCGCTTATCGCGACGTAATAGAGCACCTCGCGGCGCATCCGGTCCGAGACCTTCGCCGAGCCTTCGACAAAACGCCGGATCTGCAAGTCGATCCGTCCGCACAGCTGCTTGACGCCGAATCCGCTCTCGACGCCTCTTTCGACGATGCTTTCGAGCAGCGCGCCGACGGTCCACCAGAACGAGCGCTGCGCCGAATGCGTCTGCACGTCTTCGATGCCCTGAACGGCGTCGCGCATGATCTTCGAACCTTCCTCGTCGCCGCGCAGCCACGCCAGCAGGCCGCGCTGATACAGGCGCCGCTGCTTGATGAGAAAGGAGGACAGCTTGTGCGGCGTGACCGACTTGAGGCTTGCGATTTTCGGTGCGCGCGGCGACAGGTCGGGGAAGAAAAGATCAGTCGGCGACGCGCCCTTGACGCCGCGCGCCTGCTGCATCTGCTCGTACTCGGGGAAAAGCTTCAGCGGCACCGGATTCGCGCCGCCGACCAGCTCGTCCAGGAAAATGCGGAGCTTGCGCCCGGCGCGGTCGACAACATCGCAAGCCGCTGGTGCCTCGACTTCCGGCAGGCGCTCGAGCCGGACCAGATGGCGCTCGATTTCCTCGGTGTAGGCGGCGACCGCGTCGAGGCCCACCATCTGCAACGCGCCCGCTGCCTGGTGCACATGGGTACGCGACTGCCTGAGCGGGGTGACGTCGCGCGGCGCGGCCTTGTATGCGGCGAGCGACTCCAGCCCGCGTCCTAACGCGTGGTCTATTTCGCCGTGGACCCAGGAGAGCGGTCCGAGATCGAAATCCTGTCCGGTATCGCTGGCCATGATGATTGGGCTAATTCATTCGGGATCGGCAACTTGGCCTTGACCGCATGCAAGAACCGAGCCCGCATGTGCTGGCGGGCTCATCCTGCAAAGCATCAGACCTTGAAACCTGCCACCGAGCTCCGCAACTCGGCCGCGAGCTTGGTCAGCTGGCCGATCGAGACATTGGTCTGCTTGGTACCCTCGGTCGTCTCCTCGGTGATCTTCAGGATGCCCTGCATGCCGCGGGTCACGTCCGACACCGAAGCCGACTGCTTCTGCGTCTGGGCCGAGATGCCGCCGATCAATTCGGCGAGCTCGCGCGACACCCGCCGGATTTCGTCCAGCGCCTGACCAGCCGCGTCGGAGAGCTTGGTTCCCTCGACCACGCCTACGGTGCTCTTTTCCATGGCCGCGACCGCGTCCTGCGTGTCGGCCTGAATGGTCTTGACGATCGCCTCGATCTGCTTGGTCGCCTCGCCCGAGCGCTCGGCCAGTCTTTGCACTTCTTCCGCGACAACGGTGAACCCGCGGCCGGCCTCACCCGCCGACGCCGCCTGGATCGCGGCGTTCAGCGCCAGCACGTTCGTCTGCTCGGTAATGTCCGAAATCAGCTCGACGATCTCGCCGATCTCCAGCGACGATTCGCCGAGGCGCTTGATCCGCTTGGCGGTGTCCTGGATCTGGGTGCGAATCTCGTTCATGCCCGATATCTGGTTGTGCACCGCCTCGCCGCCCTTTTCCGCGGCGGCAAGCGACTGCTGCGCGACGCGGGCCGACTGCGCCGCGGTCTGTGACACCTCGTTGATCGACTGCGCCATCTGCAGGACCGACGCGGACGCCTGCTGGATCTCCTTGTTCTGCCGCTGCGAGGCCTCGTACAGCCGGTTCGAGATCGCCTGCGCATCGGTCGTCGCCTTGGCCACCTGGTCGGTCGCCGAGTTGATGCCGCGCACCAGCGTCCGCAACTCCTCGATCGTGAAGTTGATCGAATCCGCGATCGCACCGGTCACATCCTCGGTCACCGACGCTTGCACGGTGAGGTCGCCGTCCGCGAGGTTGCCCATCTCGTTCAGCAGCCGCAGAATCGCTTCCTGGTTGCGCTTGTTCTCCTGCTCGCTTTCGAAAGCGCGAACGCGACCGTCTTCGCGCGACACCCAGCCATAGGCGATCAGGACGACCAGGGCGAGCACGGCGAAGGCCATCGCGGCCCACAACGTGAAGCTGCGCACGGTCGTCTGGCCGTCGAATTCGCTGGTCAGGGTCGTCGTATCAGTAAGCAGCGGCTCCGATTCCTGATTGATGCCTCGCGCGGCCTGTTTGGCGAGCACCAGGCGTTGCATGTTCTGCAGGATGGCGTTGACGCCGGCCTCGTACCCGGCGAACCGCCGCTGCAGCTCGGTCAGCGTCGCGCGCGCATCGTCGGCGCGCACCGCGCCCGGAAGCCTCAGCGCATCGCTTCCCTTGAGCAGCCCGTTCAGGATGTCGCGGAATGTCCCGGTGTCCTTGCCCAGCAGGAAAGCGACTTCCGGATCGATCTCGTCCGACGAAACGAGGGAATTCGCATTCTTTGCGATCCGCTGCGACAGCACGGCCAGCTGATTGGTGAAGTCGACCTCGCGCAACGAGCCGCCCGCGGAGGCGATCTGCGCCGACGCTTGCTGGGCAAGCTCGAGCAGCGCGTTGTTGCCCTGGTTTATCCCGTCCAGGCCCTTCGACAGCGACAGCAGCGCGGCCTGGTTGTCGACCACCGTGGTGGCGTTCTTTTCGACCCGCTCCCAGCGCGCGTCCAGCGCGGCCAGCGCCTTCTGCAGCGCTTCGTTGGTGGCGACGTCGACATTGGTGCCGTGCACGACGCCGCCCTTGGTCAGCGCATCGAGGTCAGCGCGGAAGCGGTCGCGAGAATCCTTGACGCTTTCGAACGCGCCGGTATTGCCCTGCACCGCAAGCGCGGTTCCGCGCGCCAGGCGCTGCGACAGCATCTGCATTTCGGTAGCCGTCGTCGAGCTCGCGCCCGCCTGCGAGTTCGCCCGATAGTTGAGCCACAGCATCAGGGCGGCGAGAATGCCGAACAGCAGGAGCAGCACGCCCAGGATCTGGTACTGCCTCGCGATCGGGAGATGCCCGATGAACCAGAGTCGGCCTGGCTGCTTCATATCCGGGCTCGCGCTCCGCATCTGATCCATGATCGAAGGTGCAGCCAGCGGGTCGTAGCCGCGCTGAGCGCCGCTCATCTTGACCTGCGTTGTCGGCTCTTCGAGGTCGGCTTCGGACAGGATCTGTCCCCTGCCCGCACCGGCTCCCAAGAGGCCTTTGAATGTGAATGCCATGATTCCTCCCCCAGATAGGGTCGTTACGCCTGCGTGAATCCGTCAGACTGTGTCAACGCTACAGTCCCACTTGAAGAAAGCCCGGGTCCTGCGCCAGCAGGGCCAGGTCGATTTCCTGCCATACGCCGCCGGCCTTGTCGGTCCAGCGCGCGCCGTACCACGCCGGCGCATCGACCGCAGCGTCACTGCGCACCAATTCGGCCAGATTGCTCAAACCCAGCACCCGCGTCACCACCAATCCGGCGCGCAATTCCCCGACGCGCGGCCCGAACAGCACGAGTCGCGCCTGCGGCGCGCCCAGAGGCAGTGGCTCGATCGCCTCGCCGAGGAATCCGGCGAAGTCGATGACGCTGTACAGATTGCCGCGAATATTCGAAATGCCGAGATACCACGAGCGGGTCAGCGGCACCGTCGCCATCGTCGGCACCGCGACGACCTCGCCGGCATCCGCCAACCGGATCAGCCATTGCTTGCCGGCGCAGGCCAGACCCAGCCGGGATTGCTCGACCTGCTGCGTCGTTTTCGCCGCGAGGCGCGCCGCCAGTTCCTGCTGGAAGGCGCGAAGGTCGAGCTTGGCGGCGCGGGCCATCGCAGTGGATCAGCCGAGCGCCGTGATCTTGGCGATCAACTCGTCGCGGTTCACCGGCTTGACGATGTAGTCGCGCGCGCCTTGGCGCATGCCCCAGATCTTGTCGGTTTCCTGCGTCTTGGACGTGCAAAGGATGATCGGGACGCTGCGCGTCGCCGGGTCGCGACTGATCGCGCGCGTCGCCTGGAATCCGTTGAGTCCGGGCATCACGACGTCCATCAGTATCAGGTCGGGCTTAACCGTCTTCGCCTTGAGGATCGCGTCCTCGCCGTTGTCGCTGGCGACCACCTCGTAGCCTGCCTTGGTCAGCATGTCGTTGAGGACATGCCGCTCGGTCGGCGAGTCGTCGACGATCAATACACGTTTTATGGTCATCGTTTCCGCACCCTTTGCTTCCCCTCTTCACGCCCGATGGGCGCGCCGCTCAATGCGCCGCCGACTTGACGTGCGTGCCGACCGCCTTCAACAGGCTTTCCTTGGTGAAAGGCTTGGTCAGGTACTGGTCGGACCCGACCATCCTGCCGCGCGCCCGGTCGAACAGCCCGTCCTTCGACGAGAGCATGACCACCGGCGTCTGGTGAAAGCGCGAATTCTTCTTGATCAGCGCGCAGGTCTGGTAGCCGTCCAGCCGCGGCATCATGATGTCGACGAAGATCAGGTCCGGCTGGTGGTCGGCGATCTTGGCCAGCGCATCGAAGCCGTCTTCGGCCAGGATCACCGTGCACCCCGCCTGAAGCAGGAAAATCTCGGCGCTGCGACGAATCGTGTTGCTATCGTCGATCACCATGACCTTCGCCCCCGTCAAGGCGACTGGATCCCGCAATTCAGTTCCTCCCGCATTGAGGTCGAGTCCTGCATCCACCGCAATCGTTTCCATTTGAAGCCCTCGAAAGTTTGCCACGTATAGGACCAAATGCCTAGAGCATAATCCTTGCCAGAACGGGCGAACCTTAGCTTTTTGAGCAGTTTGCAACACCAGCACAGCGAATTTGGGCAAAAAACTGCCGTACCGGGTCACCGCCGCAGGGGCGCAACGGGCAGCCAGCCGATGCCGCGAGTCTGGGCCGGCGCGCGTTTTCATGCGTTAGCGGCGGCCTAAAAGCGCAGTTCGGGGGCCGGAAAAACACGGCCGGCGGTGGGGTAACCCCGCCGAATGGGGCCCGCGGGCCTGCCCCGGTTGGCCGGCTCGCGCTACGCCCGCAGCGCTAGCGCCCGAGAAACATCCGGTAGGCCGGATTGGCCGTCTCGTCGACCCCGTAGTAGCCGAGACGCTTGAGGAAGCCGCGGAAGTTGGCGTGATCCGCCGGGGGCACTTGCATTCCGACCAGCACTCGCCCGTGGTCCGCGCCATGGTTGCGGTAATGAAACAGGCTGATGTTCCAGCCGCGGCTCATGCTGTCAAGGAACCGCATCAGCGCGCCCGGCCGCTCGGGGAATTCGAAACGGTAGAGGATTTCGTTCTCCGCCGCCGGCGCATGCCCTCCGACCAGATGGCGCACATGCAGCTTGGCCATTTCGTTGTCGGACAGGTCGTACGCCTCGATCCGCCGCGCATGCATCGCGCGCAACAGCGCCGCGGTCTCGTGACGATTGGCGACTTCGACGCCGACAAAAATGTGAGCGATGCGCGGATCGGCATAGCGATAGTTGAATTCGGTGACGCTGCGCTTGCCCAGCAGCGCACAGAACTCGCGAAAGCTGCCCGGTCGCTCCGGTATCGTGACCGCGAAGATCGCTTCGCGCGCTTCGCCCAGCTCGGCCCGTTCGGCGACAAAGCGCAGGCGATCGAAATTCATATTGGCGCCGCAGGCGATGGCGACGAAAGTCCGGCGCTTCGGCCGATGCCGCTCGCACCAGGCCTTCACGCCGGCGACCGACAGCGCGCCGGCCGGCTCGAGCACCGTTCGCGTATCCTCGAACACGTCCTTGAGCGCTGCGCAGATCGCATCGGTGTCGACGGTGATCATGTCATCGACGAGTTCCCTGCAGATGCGAAACGTTTCCTTGCCGACTTGCTTGACCGCGACGCCGTCGGCGAAAAGGCCGACGTGTCCCAGGCGGATGCGGCGCCCGGCGGCGAGCGACCGGGTCATGGCGTCGGAGTCGACCGGCTGCACGCCGATGACTCTGACTTCCGGGCGCACCCGCTTCACGTAGGAGGCGATGCCGGCGATCAAGCCCCCTCCGCCGACGGCGACGAAGATCGCATCCAGCGGTCCCTGGCACTGGCGCAGGATTTCCACGGCTATCGTGCCCTGGCCGGCGATCACATCGGGATCGTCGTAGGGATGGATGAACGTCGCCCCCCGCGCCTTTTGCAGCTTGACCGCGTGCGCATACGCGTCGCTGTACGAATCGCCGTGCAGCACGACGGTTGCGCCGCGCTCCTCGACGGCCTGGATCTTGATCGATGGGGAGGTCACCGGCATGACGATGGTCGCCTTGCAGCCCAGCCGCTGCGCGGCCAACGCGACCCCCTGAGCGTGGTTGCCGGCCGATGCCGCGACGACTCCTCGCGCGCGCTCGGCGCTCGAAAGATGCGCCATCCGGTTGTAGGCGCCGCGCAGCTTGAACGAAAATACCTCCTGCTTATCCTCCCGCTTGAGCAGCACGCGGTTGCCGATGCGGCGCGACAGCATCGGTGCCGGCTCGAGCGGCGATTCGATCGCGACGTCGTAGACCTTCGCGTTCAGAATTCTTTGCAGGTAGTCGATCGGCACGGGACGAAACGAGGGCGTGGACGAGGCAGCGAGCGTAGCAGAAACATCTGGGGCTCCAAAGCGGGCATCGCCTTCGGATGCGCCAATTCTGTTAGGCTTGCGCGCACCGCTTTTCGTCGCGTGCAACCCGGCGCGCTTGGCCTGACCGTGAAGACGCTCGCCGTCGTCGACCTCGGATCGAACAGTTTCCGGCTGGAAATCGGACGCATCGAGGGCGACCAGATCTACCGCCAGGACACTTGGCGCGAGACGCTGCGCTTCGGCGCCGGGCTCGATCGCCACGGAAGCATCAAGCCGGCCGCGATGCGTCTGGCGCTTGCCTGTCTTGCGCGATTTCGCGAGCGCCTATCCGGTGTCCATCCGTCGGCGGTGCGCGCCGTCGCAACCAGCGCCTTCCGGGTGGCGAGCAATGCGCGCGAGTTCCTCCCAAAGGCGGAGCGAGCACTCGGCTCTCCGATCGACGTGATCAGCGGCCACGAAGAGGCGCGGCTGATCTACCTGGGAGTCGCGCACGAGCTGCCTCCATCGGACGCGCCGCGGCTGGTGGTCGACATCGGAGGCGGTTCGACCGAATTCATTATCGGGCGCGGGCTCCAGCCGGATCGACTCGAATCGCTGACCCTGGGCTGCGTCAGCGCGACGCAAAAATTCTTTCCCGACGGCCTCGTCAGCGCCGCCGCGTTCGCCGCCGCCGAAACGGCGGCGCGGGTCGAGATCGAAGCCATCGCCGGCGATTTCGGCGCGGCGCACTGGAAAGACGCCTATGCCTCGTCGGGAACCGCTGCGGCGCTCGCCGAAATCCTCGAGCAGAACGGCTTTTCCGCCGGGGGCATCACACCGGCGGGGCTCGCCCGCCTGCGCAAGCGGCTGATAGGCGCGCGCAACCCGGCGAGGCTCAAGCTCAACGCGCTCAAGCCCGAGCGTGTGCCGGTGCTCGCCGGGGGCCTGGCCATCATGAGCGCCGCAGTGGCCGAGCTCGACATCGAGCGCATCAACCCGGTCGGCGGTGCGCTACGGCTGGGTGTGCTCTACGACCTGCTCGGCAGGACGATAGACCGGGATGCGCGGCAGCTCACCGTCGAGCACTTCCTGGAGCGCTACCATGTCGACCGCCAGCATGCGGCGCGCATCGCCGGACTGGCCGACACCCTGTTCAGGGGCGCGGTGCCCACGGCGCCTGCCGGACAGGCGCAGCTGCTGCGCTGGGCCGCGCTGCTGCACGAGATCGGCATGTCGGTCTCTCACATGGGATTCCACAAGCACGGCGCGTATATCCTCCAGCATGCCGACATGCCGGGCTTTTCCGCTGGAGAGCAAATGCGGCTTGCCACGCTGGTCCACGGCTGCCGCGGCGGACTTGCCAAGGTGCACGGCGCACTCGCCGACCCGGTGCTGCGCGCGCAGATCGCGTCGCTGCGGCTGGCCGTGCTGCTGTTTCACGCTCGCACCGAGGTCTCGCTGCCTCAGGTGCAGCTCAGCACGCGCCGCGGTATGGGCATTCGCATCGGTCAGCGCTGGCTCACCGCCCACCCGCTGACTGCATTGATGCTCGAGCGCGAGCGCGCGCAGTGGCGCGCAGCCGAGCGATAGCCGCCGCGTGGCGAGTGCGACGTGGCCGGGCCGCCGCCGCAGCGGCTTTTTACCGTCTTGCGGGCAAGCCCCCTAGACGTGATCCGGGCCGATAACGACCTTGAGGATGACCTCGGCGCCCTCGTCGCGCGCACGGTTGGACAGCCACCAGGCGGCGGCCTTGCGCATCCCCCACGGAGCGTCGGTCCCCGACAGCAGCAGCGCGGCCGTTTCGCCCAGCGTCGGCTGATGGCCGACGATCAGCGCGGGCTCGCGCGCGTCCGGCCATCCGGCCAGCGCAAGGATGCTGGCGGCGGTGGCGCCGGGAGCCAGTTCCGGCACGGTCTTGAACTTACGCCCGAGCGCCTGTGCAGTCTGCTGCGCACGCTCGGCCGGACTCACCAAGATCCGGCAGCGGTCGGGCAGGTGACGGTCGAGCCACGTGCCCACGCGCTCCGCCTGCCGGACGCCTTTGGCCGTGAGGGGCCGTTCGAGATCGGGCTCGCCCGGCTCGGCGTCGGCGTGGCGCCAGAGGATAAGGTCCATGGAAGTGGCGGTGGCTGAGTTCAGCTAGCGGTGCTCGGACGTTCGGCC